>Ga0315277_10001645_pt1 | contig 32098 bp, 26 predicted proteins | sample YL17G05_15_MG_FD_203695 | JGI IMG/M metagenome (GOLD analysis project Ga0315277, IMG submission 203695) | Sediment microbial communities from Yellowstone Lake, YNP, Wyoming, USA - YL17G05_15 | ecosystem: Environmental > Aquatic > Freshwater > Lake > Sediment | place: USA: Wyoming | collected...
AGGGGCCAAGGGACAAAGGAGCAAAGGGATGGAGGGTTCCAGATGGTGTTCTGTTCCCTTTACCCCTCGGCCCCTTTGCCCCTTTACCCCTAAAGTTTGCGAGCGAAGCGAGCTAAGTTCTAGATCATGTGGCAGCTCCTTTTCCGGCGTTATCAGCACGCCGCCCCGCATCTTTCCCGGCGAGATACCGATCCCAAGGAATTGCCTGCTGTGCCGTCCGGCGTCGATTATAGACCCTACTGGCCAACTTTTTAAACATCCTGATTCCGCCGAATGACGTGAAACGGGACGAGTCAAGTCGACTTTCCAACTCGAGTCTGCGGGCTCTCATCGGGGGACGTGCCCTCTGTGCCAAAAATGGTGAGACACCTGCCTCCCCTTAAACTAATGTAGAGGGCGGGGAGGAAATCCAAGTGGGAAAGGTTCATGTGAGAGTAGAAGGAATGGAGCTGAGTGTCCCTCAGCGGAGTGGAGGGACAACCAACTCGGTCGCGGGCATCCCCACAAATGCGGTGCAGAGGCTTCCTGATCCTGACGTGAGGCCTAGGCGGCTCCGGCGGCGCTTCACGGCTGATTACAAGCGCCGAATTCTCCAGGAGGCTGACACCTGCGATCCCGGTGAGATAGCCGCCCTGTTGCGTCGCGAGCTCGGCCGCAGGACTCGTGAGCGTCTTCTGCGCATTAGGGGCGAAAGTTCGCCTTGTTCAGTGGCCTGGCCCTCTCTTGGGCAGCGCGGTTCTCCGCATCTTCTTTCTTTTGGCGTTCCATCTCTCGTTGGGGAGCCTCTTGCTCGTCCAGCCGGATCGCTCTAACGATAGCCGCCTGGGCCAGGGCATCCAGCCGTTTCGAAAAAACCACCATTCCGAGCGTAGGCTGGTAGGAGGAACGGAAGAGGTTGAACGAGTACTGCGAGTCCTCCCAACGCGCTATGACTTTCTCGCTGTCGTTATAGACCTGCGATGAAGAGAAGAGAATGATCACCGCAAAAGGCCTGGCTGCAACACCGTACTTTGCCGAAATGGCATCGATCATGTCTTCATTCGTAAGCCCTTCGGTCCTGTACCGGTCATAATTGACCACCATTCGAGAAAGCTCGCCGTTGTAAAAGCAGAAGACGACATCTCTAACCGGGTCCGTTTGGGGCGAAGAGCCGCTGAGAGAGCGTTGCCACCAGAGTTCTTGAATCATCGCCGGACGTTGGTGGAGCGTCTTTGCTTCGGAAGGGTTCATGCCCGCCTGTTTTGCTACTGCAATCAGGTTCGTTCCAAATTGAAAATCCCGGTAGCTGGATAGGTCTTGCGCATGAATCAAAGATGCCGAAAGCACGCCCCAGAAAATCGAAATTGCGAGGCTGCGAACGCTGATCATTTGAGTCCTCCTATGGGGACTTGGTACTTTGTGATTTGCAGGGCGCGTTCAATACAATGGGTTAGCGACTCCGCTACGCTGCTGGGCTTCAGATGCAAGGGTGCGGTTGGAGGAAACAAAACAACCTCCCCGGTTGTTGTTTATGAGGTGCGATATCAGGTAACCCAAATTAGTTCAGGTAGCCTTGAGGAGCGATTGATATTGCTCATAACATTAACCATAATGAGTTAATTTACTTTACTTGTCAAGTCAGATTTGAGATATTAAATATGGAAGCGAAAGCTTAATCGTACGGAGTTAAGCATCGGAGGAGTCCAGTGGATGTTTCTTTGGTAATCAAACACCGCCTGGAAGAGTTGGGTCTCGACCAGCGAGATCTGGCAACCGCTGCGGAAGTCACGGAGTCTTACATTTCGCAATTGCTGACCCGAAGGAAGGCGGTCCCCGCGCCAAATCGAACGGATATTTACGAGAAGATGGGTAGATTCTTGAGGCTTCCGAACGGGGAACTGATGAAGCTGGCTGTCCTGGAGCGTCAGGAGGAATTAAAGAAAAAATTGGGAGACCCGCCCACGCCCTTGTTCAAAGAAGTTCGAGAGCTGATTCTTCGTAAATGCAAACCGGACAAACGGAAACAGATATGGGCGATTTTTGAGAAGCAGCCCTTCGGCGAACTCGAACGCCTGATCACCCAGAAGCTTTTGGATGTGGTCAAGAGCGTTGCCAGAGAAGAATTGGAAAGTAAAAACTGGCTCCGCCTGATGGCCAAGCTCTGCAACCGAAGCTATGAAGAGATGCGGGTGGCCATTCTCGAGTTCCTGGATACGGATGTTCTGGATGTGTCGAGCGAAAACTGCGTGTCCTTTCTGGATCCGCTGATCGAATCGTGGGACATCAACCTGGCGACTTTTGGTGTGGAAATTGTCTTAAATAGCAGAGTGGCCGCAGGGAATGCCAAGAGATTTGAGTTTGCTGAGAAAGAGCCCGAACCGGTTTTCGACGAAGAGCCGGGGCTCAGAGAATTTCTTCAGGATGCTTCCCTCAGCCGCGATGCGACTGAGGACGAAATCGACTTCCTGAAGAAGCTGAGGTTTAAGCGGAATCGGCCTACTCCACTCTATTATTACCGGGAATTGCAAAGCCTCAGAGACCCTCTGCATTTTCGCCCCCTAGAGATCGAAAGCAAAACAGAGGCCTCAAGATGATCTATCTGCGTGAAGAAGGAGGGCAGTACGTCGGGCCGTTCAAGAGTCGTAAGGATGCTGAACGTTTCATAAAGCTGATGGAGTTATGCGGTGAAAACTGGGCAGACACAGAGGTCGTGGAGGGGGAGAACGGGGTTGATTCCACGGTGCGACAGATAGCTCGCATCCAGTGATGGGACCGTGGCCCTTTCAGACCGGTCTAACCGGTGACGTGCCAGGCCGGCCTCACTAAGCGAGGAGTAAAGGCGCCCCTCTATGCGGGACGCACTCCAAATGCATCAACAAAATGAAGACGCCAGGAAGGGACCATGAGGATTGCAAAGGTTCTTAAGGAGACTCTGACCTTAATCCTGGCTGGCGGACAGGGGGAACGGCTCTATCCGCTGACCAGAGACAGGGCGAAACCCGCAGTTCCCTTTGCCGGGCACTATTGCATCATCGACTTTACCCTGTCGAACTGCATCAACTCAGGGCTCAAGCGAATCTACGTTCTCACCCAGTACAAGAGCCAATCGCTGGACAATCATCTCAGGCTGGGTTGGAACATTTTTGCCAGCGCGTTTGATGAGTTCTTATTTTCAGTTCCTCCCCAGCTCAGGACGGGAAACACGTGGTATCTGGGGACTGCCGATGCAGTCTTCCAGAACATCTACATTCTGCGGGAACAACTTCCCCGCCGCGTTCTCATCCTTTCCGGTGACCACATCTACAAGATGGATTACAGCGATATGATCGAAGCCCACGTTCGCACTGGCGCTGCGGCCACGGTTGCCGTTGTGGAGTGCGAACTGAGTTCAGCGCGCCGATTGGGCGTCCTGGACATCGAGGAAAATAATCGCATCCTGGCCTTCGAGGAAAAGCCGGACAACCCCAAACCGATTCCAAGCAGATCCGGCTTCGCCTGGGTCAACATGGGGGTGTACGTGTTCGAAACGGACGCTTTGGTCCAAGCGATCTCAGGGAACCCAAACGCTCAAGACTTTGGGCGAGACCTTCTGCCCCATCTCGTTCAGAGCGAACCGGTTTTCGCTTATCCCTTCCGTGACGAGAAGAAGAATTACTGGCGCGACATCGGGACGTTGGACTCTTATTACGATGCCAGCATGGATTTGGTGAAGGTCGATCCGGCGTTTAACCTCTATGACACCTCTTTCCCTATCCACTCTTCCACCCAGCCGCGTCCCCCGGCAAAGATGGTCTTTGCCGGCGGCGAAATGGGTCGCGTAGGTGTCGCCCATGATTCGCTCATCTGCAATGGCTGTGTGATCAGCGGAGGTCGGGTGGAGCGTTCCATCCTCTCTCCGGACGTGCGCATAAACTCCTACTCGCTGGTGGAGGATTCGATCCTTTTCCACAGGGTAGAGGTAGGGCGATATGCGAAGATCCGCCGGGCCATTATCGACAAGGACGTCAAGATCGCTCCGGGATTCTCCGTCGGTTACAACCTCGAGGAAGATGCGAAGCGCTTTACGGTGACCGACTCGGGTGTGGTGGTGATCGGAAAAGGAGAACGGATCGAGGAGGGAAGCTAGATATGCGCCAAACGACGCCGAGGCCATCAGGGGGAATACTATGAAATCACCGAGAATTTACGCCGCGTGCTTTTCGGGAGTGCTCGCACTTTTCGCGTTGTACAATGGCATTGTCCACAGATCTGCTGCTGCATGGTGGCTTTTTGCCGTGCTCGTTCCTCCGCTTATAGTCTTTGTTTGGTGGATGGCCGATCGTACCGCTCTAGAGCGAAGGATCAAGCGTCTCGAGGCGCGTTCTGAAATTGCGGATGAGAGGCGTGTCGTTACGCAAACCGATCTCGCGGAGGTCGAGCATAAGCTGCAGGAGATCGAAACGAGAGTTGCGGACGTCGAGAACATCGAAGCCTGCGGCCAACGAGATCAAGTGCAAATTGGACTTCCTCGAGGCCGCAAGTTTCGTACTTCGGCGAGAGTGGTTCACTGAGTGATACGGAAGATCAGCCGCTGGATTCATCTCCAATAACCCGAATTGAGACCGGGCCTTTCGAGTTCCTGGTTGGCTTCGGCATACTTGCCTTGTTGGAATTTGCGCAAGCCCGAGCCGTGTAGGGCCACCCCGTAGCGGGCATTCAGCTCGAGTGCACGCTGGAAATCCTTCAATGCCTCGGGTAGCTTCCCCATGGCCATGAGTAGGTGGCCGCGCTCGGCCAGCGCCTGGAAATAGGACGGGAAGAGTTCAATCGAACGATTGAAGTTCTTCAGAGACTGGTCATGCTGTCGTCCAAATGAGCACCTCCAAAACGCGCCCGCAGGGCTCCTTGGAGTGCGGCAGCTTGCTGCCACCTTCGAATTCGGTTCCAAGCCGGCAATGACCAGGCTCTTCGAATTCGAAGGCGCAGGCAAGCTTGTGCACTCCAAGGGCTTCGCCTCCTATTTAACAACTCATCTAGACTACGATTCTCGGAGTTTCGCGACAGAAACTAATTACGCTCGTCATTGCTGCCCGGGCCTACTTGATCACAGCGAGGCTCACGCCGTGCTTGATATGAGCAGTTGGCGGAGGTAGATTGGGTCGGTTTCTTGCGCAACAAGCCGTCGAGCGGTCGAGTTGTCCTGGCTTTTTAGGGACTTTGCCCTTTTGCCCGAGTGTAAGTACAAAAACCACGCCGGGATCTCTCATCTCGAGGTGCAGGGCTCAGTACCAGGCGAAGCGGCAGTATCTTAACTCCGTGAGGACGTCACAATGCCAACGACATCAGATGTCCAAGTGCCATCAGGTCGCGTTACCAGGCCTTCTATCTACCAGGCCACACCCGTCTTCCTCGCCTTTCTCGCCATGGGCTTCGGCGATGCCGCCGGGCCTTTTGTAAGTCTCGCGAAGCAGCAGTTCAACCTTTCTACTTTCATGGCCCAACTGATCGCCTTTACCGCTTTCATCATGTTCGGGATTCTCTCGATACCCATGGGAGTGTATCAAGACAAGAAGGGCAAGAAGTTCATTTTGATCCTGGGGCTGTGCATCATGCTGGCGGGCTTGCTCATCCCCACGATCATGGGCTTTTCCACCTTTTTAGTGTTTTTGCTGACTGTCCTCCTCTTAGGGGCTGGCGCTACGACATTGCAGGTGGCCGGGAATCCACTGATGCGGGACGTTTCCGAAGAAGGAAAGTACTCACGCAATCTCTCGCTGGCTCAGTTCGTAAAGGCAATCGGCTCGCTCTCGGGGCCGCTCATCCCGGTGATCGCCGCTCGGGCTTTCGGGCTGAGTTGGCAGGTTGTGTTTCCCGTGTACAGCGCGGCGATTATCATCACATTGCTCTCGGCCATAACGATGAGTGCCAAAACGACTCCGGTGTCCAGTCATGGGACGGCGACACTTCGCTCCTGCCTGGCGTTGCTGAAGAATGGATACGTTTTGATGATGGTGCTGGCCATTTTCCTTTATGTCGGAGCCGAGGTGTCGGTCAGCGCGAGCATTCCCCTCTATCTCAAGGACCGATTCAGCATTGATATCGCGAAGACGGGATTGCTGGGCACCGGGCTCTTTTTCGCTGCGCTCATTATCGGCCGCTTCTCGGGAGGCGTCGTGCTGAATTGGATCAGGCCTAAAACGTTTTTCATGATCACCTGCCTGCTCTCGATTGTCGGCTTGCTTGGGTTGTTCTTCCCCTTCAAATCTGTTGCGGCTGCCAGTTTCTTCCTCGCGGGTCTGGGTTTTGCCAACATTTTCCCGCTGGTGTTTTCGATAACGGTCGACAGCATGCCCGAACACACCAACGCCCTGTCTGGGTTGATGGTGACTGCAATCGTTGGTGCCGCATTCCTCCCGCCGCTTACGGGTTTGTTGGCCGACGCCACCAATTCTGTGCAGATGGGCTTCCTTGTGCCGTTGGCGGCGATTCTCTGCATCACGTGGGCGGCCGGCGTGAATTTAAGGAACGCGCCGGCGGCAAAGTAGTCAAGGAGATTTATGCAGATCGAACCCAGTGAAGATATGCGCATTGTCATGACGCTCGACGCGGGTGGTACGGGGTTGAAGTTCTCAGCCATGCGCGGCAACCGGCTGATAGTTGATCCTATGTCTCTTCCATCGGAGCCGGATAATCTCGATCGATGTCTGGGTAATATCGTCGACGGCTTTCAAAGTCTGAAGCGATTGCTTCCGGAACCGCCCGTGGCGATCAGCTTTGCCTTTCCCGGACCGGCAGATTACCCCGCGGGCATTACTAACAATCTTAGCAACCTGCCGGCGTTCCGGGGCGGCGTAGCGCTGGGTCCCTTCCTCGAAGAGAAATTTGGAATTCCGGTCTTCATCAATAACGACGGCGACTTGTTTGTATACGGTGAAGCTATTGCGGGCTTCCTGCCGTATGTGAACCGGCTGCTCGAGCAGGCCGGAAGCCCGAAGCGGTATCGCAACCTGTTCGGCATCACGCTTGGGACAGGACTTGGCGGCGGCATCGTTCGCAACGGCGAGTTGTTCATCGGCGACAACTCCGTCGGGGGAGAAGCGTGGTTGCTGCGGAACAAACTCGATCCTGCTGTTAACGCCGAGGAGGGGGCTTCGATCCGCGCGGTGCGGCGGGTGTATGCAAGCCAATGCGGGATCTCCTTCGAGCAGGCGCCCGAGCCGAGGGTGATATTCGAGATCGGAATGGGACGAGCAGAGGGCAACCGAGTTGCAGCTGTGGAAGCGTTTCGCCGGCTGGCAGAGGTGGCAGGCGATGTTCTTGCACAAGCTCTAACCCTCGTGGACGCCCTGGCCGTAATCGGGGGCGGCATTTCGGGCGCCTATCCGCTGTTTCTGCCTCCTCTCGTCGCCGCAATGAACGCCGCTTACAACAACGGGTTGCCCCGGTTGATTTCCCGAGCTTTCAACATAGAAGATTCTGCGGAGCGCGACAGCTTTCTAAAGGGTGAAGTTCGCGAGATCACGGTTCCTGGTTCGACGCGCAAGATCCGATACGATCCGATGCAGCGCACGGCAGTTGGAATCTCACGTCTCGGTACCAGCGAGGCCGTCGCCATCGGGGCTTATGCCTTCGCGCTGAGATCGCTGGAGAGGAAGGGACAGCGATGAAACGGGTCTTGATGCTGAGTCTGATGGCAGTGTTGACGCTCTTCTTCACTTCTTTAACGGAGTGAGCTATGAAACCGGTAATTCTCGCGATAGCCTCATCGCTACTGTTTGTGACCTCTCTTCTCTCCGCACCGGATTACACGATTGAAGCGATCCGCTACGGCACCATTCCTCAGTTTCCTGTTTCAGGACTCGTGGTCGGCGCAGCCGCGAACGAGAAGATCGATATTCCCCTGGTTTTCTGGCTGATTCGCGGCGAGGGGCGCAGCATCCTGCTCGACGCCGGCTTTTACCGGCAAAATTGGATGGATCGCTTCAAGGTTAAGGATTTCATCCGACCGGATGAGGCGGTTCGCCAAGCGGGCGTTGATCCCACTGGAATTGCGGATGCCATTATCAGTCACGCTCACTGGGACCATGTCGGAGGCGTCGAACTCTTTCCCAATGCGACGATCTGGATCCAGAAAGATGAATTCGCCTACTACACGGGACCGGCGTGGCAGGCAGGAGGGGATCACGGAGGAATCGATCCCGAGGACATGCTTGTTTTGCTGCGCCGAAACACACAAGGAAAACTGAGGCTTGTTGGCGGAGACGATCGTGAGATTCTGCCAGGAATACGCGTCTTCACCGGGGCCCGGCATACATTTTCCTCCCAGTACGTCCGTATCGATGGGAATCCTCCTTTTGTTCTCGCATCCGACAACTGTTACCTGTACAGGAATCTCGAAACGCGGACACCTATTCCTACCTTTACGCCCGGCGACCGCGAGGGGAACCTGAAAGCACTGGATCGCATGGTGAGCCTCGCAGGTGCGTCGGAGCGCGTTGTCCCGAGCCACGACCCGCTTCTTTTCGTCCGATTCCCAACCAAAGGCCGGATAGCGAAGATAAAATAGGAGCTTGGGATCTGCTTGTCTCAAAGCCGCACCTACAGAGTCCAGGTTCGAAAGAGACAAGACGCGACACGTGCGCCGGCATGAATAAATCCGCCGACGGTTGTTATAAAGAGACGTAAGAAGTGACAGGTATCCGGCCGCAGGCACCATGCTAAATCAAGGACCGGGCTTGCGGGGATAATCGGAGGCTGGAGCCATGAGAAAGCATATCCAAATCCTAGGAATATTGAACATCGTTTGGGGCTCTTTCGGCGTAATGGGAGCTCTGATCATATTGCTCATTTTCGGAGGAGCGATCGGCCTTATTGGCATGGCTTCCCCGCATGACCCGGGTGCTCACTTTGCGATCCCAATAATCAGCGTTGTCGGCGGGGCCGTCTTTTTGCTTCTCATAGTTACTTCAGTTCCGTCTATCGTGGCTGGAATTGGCTTGCTACGATTGGCTTCATGGTCGAGGATTCTAGCCATTGTGCTATCCGCGCTGCATCTGTTGAGCATTCCTTTAGGAACGGCCCTCGGAGTATACGGATTGTGGGTTCTCTTATCCGACGAAACGGCCGCTCTTTTTGTTCCAGCTGAACGGCCGGTAACAATATGAGCATATGATAGGTCTCGCTTCGAACCTCTGCTTGTTGAGGATGGAACCACACACTTACAGAGCTTCGCAAAATATGGTGACATCTCAGGAATGTAGGGGCACGGCGCGCCGTGCCCCTACCCTGTCCAGGATTGTCACCATATTACGCGAGGCTCAATAATTACTGAAATCAGATACCCGCTTAGCCAGAACAATTTCATGCTTTGTGTAGCTTTGTGTCGTCGCGGCTTTCTGTTGGCCTTAAAAGAAAACGCGAGAATAGTGAGAGTAGAGGCAAGTGGTTTGAGCTCGCTGAAAAAGGAAGGCGATAAACTGACTGGAGAAAAGTCGCCGCAATAGGGCGCAAGGCAGCCGGCGGTCTGCAGTCTGCGGTTTAGATTCCGTTTCTTCCAAAGCTTTTACTGCCTACTGCCTGCTGCGGGATTTCAGTGCGGCTTTATGCGCCGCATCGGTTATACAGAGGGCCGAAGTTCGCGCAGGCACGGAGGTCCGCGCCTTGCAGATCCGCCGAACCGAAAGGCGTCCATGCGCTCGGACGGAAGATGCGCTCCTCCGGGACATTATGCATATAGACCGGTATGCGCAGCATTGAAGCGAGCGAAATGAGATCTGCTCCGATGTGGCCGAAGCAAAGTGAGCCGTGATTGGCTCCCCAGTTGTTCATCACCGAATAGACGTCGCGGAAAGCGGCGCCTCTCGTGAGGTTCGGTTCAAACCAGGTAGTCGGCCAGGTCGGGTTGGTGCGTTCGTCAAGGATCGCGTGCACCGCTGCCGGCAACTCGGCGGAATAGCCCTCGGCGATTTGGAGGGCTGGACCAAGCCCCTTGACGATGTTCATTCGAATCATGGTCAACGGCAGATTGCCGCGTGTTGTGAACTTGGTTGACCAGCCTCCACCCGGGAAGTATTCCGTCATCGACGGATGGAAAGTCACTGCCTTCAGGCAGCGCGCAACATCCGCTTCGGTTATTTCCCAGGACGGCTTCAGGACAGGTTTGCCGTTTCTTTGCTGCTGGCCTGTTCCGTCGAGGGCGGCCGACCCGGAGTTGATCAAGTGCAATATGCCGCCCGCCGCCTTGCCGGTGAGCTTGTGCTTTGCTACCCGCTGAACGGCCTGCGGGCTCCAGAATGTCCGCACATCAGCGAATATCTGCGCCGTGTGGGTGAGGAGGTTGCCGAGGAGCATGCTGACACCGTTGAGGCTGTCGTTTTCAGTGGCCACGACGTAAGGTGGGCGGATGCCGTTCCAGTCGAACGACGTATTCAAAATTGTTTCCAGGAAGTCGCCGTTTGGCAGGTAATCGGTCCACTGCCTTTGTCCCTGAAAACCCCCAAGGATTGCGTTGTGGCCGAGCGCTTCCTCGCCATGACCCATCCCGGCAAGCTTCTGGTTGCCGACCATGAGATCGCGCGTGATGAGCGCCATCTTGACTGACATCTCCCATTCGCGATTTAGTTGCTCCCGGCTGCGTCTGCTTGCCGGCGGATTGTAGTCCTTGCCTTCCTTGCAGTTCGCTTTGATCCACCCTAATGCCCTTGCGTACTCGTCGTGATCGTAGATCGCACGATCCATCCGGCGCGCCACCTCAGTCATGTCAATCGCGACAACGCGCATTCCCAGGTAGCTTTCGAAGAAGGCTTGATCGACGATCGAGCCTGCAATGCCCATGGAGACCCCTCCCACGGACAAGTAGCTCTTTCCGCGCATGGTTGCAACCGCCACGCCAGAACGCACAAAGCGCAGGATCTTTTCTTTCACGTCTTCGGGAATTCTGGTGTCGGAAGCGTCCTGGACATCCCTACCGTAAATGCCGAATGCCGGAAGCCCTTTCTGGTTGTGCGCGGCAAGGACGGCGGCCAGGTATACGGCGCCGGGCCGTTCCGTCCCATTAAAGCCCCATATCGCCTTCGGCATCAGGGGATCCAGGTCCATGGTTTCGGATCCGTAACACCAGGCTGGCGTCACGCTCAACGATACGCCCACATCTGCGCGCGCGAACTTGTCGGCTGCCATGGCCGCCTCTGTTGCGCCGCCAATGCAGCTGTCGGCAATGATCCACTCCACAGGCCGGCCATTCGAGTAACGCAGATTATCCGAAATAAGCTTGGAGACCGATTTTGCCATCTCCATGGTTTGGCCCTCCAGCGACTCTCTTACGCCGCGCCTGCGTCCGTCGATGATGGGCCGGATACCAACCTTGGGGAAGCGGCCGACCCAACGGTTCGGCGCTTCCTGCATCCCAGTGACTTCCTTGCTTACCATGATAATCTCCTCCGTTCGACGCCGGCTCTCTGGACGAGCGTCATGCTTCTGCGATTTTAACGAACTTGCCGTAAGCCTGATCCCAGGCATGCGGGTCGACTGGCAGGAAGGTCTCTGTCTCGAAAGACCGGCGAACCAACTCCCGTCCTTCGGCCAGAGAACGCAAATCACCCGTGCCCATCATCTGCAGCAGGACATTTCCGGCGGAAGTTGCCTCCACCGGCCCCGCTATTACCGGGCGATTGATGGCATTGGCCGTAAATTGACTCAAGACCCTATTCCTGGTACCGCCGCCCACAATGTGAAGCACTTCCAGCCGGTGGCCGACCAGCGCTTCGAGCTTTGTGAGGACCCAGCGGTACTTGAGAGCAAGGCCTTCCAGGGCTGTCCGCACGATGCTCCCTTTGGTCTCGGGCGCCTTCTGGCCGGTGCGCGTACAAAAATCCTGGATTCGCGCCGGCATGTCCCCCGGTGCCGCAAAGGCGTGGTGGTCCGGATTGATCAATGATGCGAAGGGCGAAGCCTCCTCTGCTAGCTTGGTCAATTCCTCGTAACCCAGATCCTCTCCCCGGGACGCCCAAGTCCGGCGGCTCTCCTGCACCAGCCAGAGGCCGCTGATGTTTTTCAGCACGCGGACCGTATCGCAGACACCGATCTCATTGGTAAAACCGATCTCGAAGCTCTTGTCGTTGATGATGGGCTGAGCGCTTTCGACGCCTATGAGCGACCATGTGCCCGAACTGAGATAGGCGTGCCGGGTGCCTTCCGCCGGTACAGCAGCGACGGCCGAAGCCGTGTCGTGGCATCCTGGGGCGACCACCTTCAACGATCCTACTCCGGTCTCATCCGCAACCTCAGGCAAGAGAGGTCCCAGGACAGCGCCCGGAGATATGATTTCCCCAAAGATCTTCTCCGGCAGGGCCAGCTTCTCGATGACGACTTTTGACCAGTGCCGGCATTGCGGGTCATAGATTTGACTGGTGCTCGCAATGGTTCGCTCGTTGACTTTCTCTCCGGTCAGCCAGTAGTTCAGAAGATCCGGTGTAAAAAGCAGCCGGTCCGAAACCGCCAGCGCCGGGTTCTGGTGCACGACCTCCGAGAGCAGCTGGTAAACTGTGTTGAAGAACATGAACTGGATGCCGGTGCAGGCGTAGATGTCTCTCTTGGGCAGCCTCCTGTAAGCTTCCTCCATCATGCCATCGGTCCGGCTGTCCCGATAATGGACCGGGTTGCCCAGGAGTTCCCCCTTCTTATCCAGAAGCCCGTAGTCAACCCCCCAGGTATCGACACCAATGCCTGCGAGCGAAGATCCGTACTTGCGCGCCGCCGCTGTCAGCCCGCGCTTGATCTCTGCGAAGAGATTCAGGATGTCCCAGCGAAGGCTGCCGAGCACTCTAACAGGTGTGTTGGCAAACCGGTGGACATCTTCGAGGGATAGCTTTTCACCGTCGAAGCTGCCCGCCACAACTCGGCCGCTTTCCGCGCCCAGGTCCACTGCAAGAAAGACTCGATTCGCATTCATAATTGCCCCCATCCTCAGGGTTGTCAGAAGTATCTTCAGATCCTTCGGAAATGTAAAGCAAAGACCATGGCGCAGCCTAGCAGCCGCGATCGAAGCGGTCACAGCTAATCAGTCTCGAGAAATTACTGACTGTAGTATCAAGCAGGCAGCCGGCAGTATCAGACCCAGACGTTGTTTCTTTCTTGGCTCTTACTGCCTGCTGCCTGTTGCGTGCTGCCAGCTTCTCGCAAATTGTATTCTCTAAAGGTAGCCAGAATCGTTACCAGGAAGCGAAGGAATCGCGAATTAATTACACAGATCACGCACAACGTCTTTGGATGACCCGTGCTCTCTGCGGTGAATGCCGCGAAGAGCACGGCGAGACGCGACAAGCGCGAGGAGGATGGTCGCGATTAGGTATCTCCCGTCTTGAGTTTGACCTATGGCCACTCTGGATCCATCCCGACCTGGCCTATCCTCGCCGGAATTCGTGAGCACCTCTTCAACTTCGTCTTCGTTGACATGGTGACCATAAATGTGCGGCAGGGCCAGGTTTTGCAGATTTGGTTTGATCTATTGGGTGGCGGGCAGCAGGCCCCGGACTTTCAGCCAGTCCTCCAGCCGGCCGGCCCACGTTGACAGCGTTGGGTCGTTGGGTGCAAGGCCGACGCCATGCTGCCCGCGCTCGTATATATGCATCTCCGCGGGCACTCCTGCCTTTCTCAGAGCCAGATAGAAGAAAACGCTGTTCTCTGCCGGCACGCCTTTGTCCGCGTTCGTGTGGAAGAGGAAGGTCGGCGGTGTCTGCGGCGTGACCATTTTTTCGTTGGACAGGTTTTCTACTAGCCTCGGATCGGGAGAGCTTCCAAGCAGATTTGTGCGCGAACCGCTGTGCACATACTCCGTTGCAAATGAGATCACCGGATAAGCCAGGATCATGAAATCCGGGCGGCAGCTTACCTGGTCGATGGGGTCAGCGGCTTTCGGGTCTCCGGCATCAAAGTGCGTTCCGGCTGTCGATGCGAGGTGCCCACCTGCGGAGAATCCCCAGACGCCAATGCGATCTGGCGCCACGCCGAATTCAGAAGCGTTTCTGCGCACATAACGCAGAGCTCTCTGCACGTCCTGCAAGGGGGCGGGATGATGGTAGCGAGGTCCAAGGCGATAGCGCAGCACAAAGGCAGCGACACCCCGGGAATTCAGCCATTCTGCGATCTGCTGGCCCTCGTGCCCCAGCGCCAGATGCCCGTAACCTCCTCCCGGACACACCACGATCCCCGTTCCTGCAGCCTTGGCTTTATCGGGCAGGTAGATGCGCAGTGCTGGCTTGTCGACATCTCCGTCACCAAGAGCCCCGGGAGCGCCGGTCTCCCAAAGGAGTGTCCACGGGGGTTCCGATGCGGCTTGCTGGGCAAGGACTGGGAATGACAGCCACACGAGGGCCATCGCCAAAGTAAGACATCTCATTCCGCTCATGTCTGTTTCCTTTCGCCGCAGAGACACTGAGATCACGGAGATTCTCTGTTTTCTCTGTGTCCCTGTGGTGTTACCTATTCCGTGAAAAACTTGTAGATCGTCGTCTGCCGGTAGGTCTGCCCCGGTTTGAGGATGGCAGACGGGAAGTTGGGATGATTGGCCGAATCGGGAAAGTGCTGCGTCTCCAGACAAAAGCCGTATTGCTTTTTGTACACCCCGCCAATGCCTGTGATTGTGCCGTCCAGGAAGTTGCCGGTGTAAAACTGCACGCCCGGCTGTGTTGTCAGGACTTCCATAACCCGGCCAGTTTTTGCTTCCCGGACTCGCGCAGCCGGCACGGGAGTTTGCGACCCGCCACTGTCCAGCACGTAGTTGTGATCATATCCTCCCTTGACTTTATCGATGCGGGCTCCGATTTTGGCGGGCTTCGTGAAGTCCATCGGAGTGCCGACAACACTGGCGATTTCGCCCGTTGGGATAAGGGTATCGTCCACTGGGGTGTAACGCCCCGCGACAAGCATCATCTCGTGCCCAAGGATGTCTCCCGAGCCGGGGCCGGCCAGATTGAAATAGGCATGATTCGTCAGATTGATCGGCGTGGGCTTGTCGGTGGTTGCCGTGTAGTCGATCTTCAGTTCGTTCGCTTCGGTCAGTGTGTAGACGACCTTGCACGAGAGGTTGCCCGGATATCCCTCTTCTCCATCAGCGCTCAGGTAGCTGAACTCGATCGATGGGCCCTCCGATGACGCGACCGGCTTCGCTTCCCATACCACCTTGTCGAAACCCTTCAGTCCACCGTGCAGATGGTTTGGCCCGTTGTTGGTGGCCAACTTGTACTCGACCCCGTTCAGTTGAAACCTTCCTTTGGCGATACGGTTCCCAACGCGGCCCACTATCGCACCGAAGTACGGTTGGGCCGCTAGATATTGATCGAGATTGGCGAATCCGAGAATGACGTCCCCCGCTTTCCCATTGCGATCGGGAACGATCAACTCCGTGACGGTCGCTCCATAGGTCATGATCTTGGCCGTTATCCCCTTGGAATTCGTGAGGGTATAGAGCTCAACGGTTATACCTTCTTTGGTCTTCCCGAACACCGACTTGGCGATGCCCGTCGGCGCGCTGCCGCTCTTCTTCTGAGTCATCTGTCCACCTTTAACTGGAATCCCCTGCGCCAGGCATAGGGCTATCACAATTGCCGAAAAAGTTGAAAGCTTCATGAAACAGCTCCTCATGTTGCCTAAACTTGGGCCTTCTCCGTCTCAACGCCCGTTTGACTTTATCTCCAACCACCTTTTGCCACAAGAGAACTCTGCAAAGCATTCACCCCGAAGACAGAGAGATCGCGGAATCTCCGTGATCTCTCTGTCTCTGTGGTAAGCTCTTCGGCAAGGAGGATGACCCCGGTGAAACGCGTTGCATTTTTTTGTCTTGCCCTGTTTCTGCCCATCGCAGTTGAACAACCTGCCTGGAGGGCAGCCGCCCAAGGAGTCAACCTCGTCGGAAGCACCGTTGCCGCGCAAATCGACAAGGCGTTCATCCGAGTCGACAAGCGTGATTGCCCGGGTTGTGCGTTGGGTGTGTGGACCGACGGCCAGGTTGTCTATACCCGTGGCTATGGAATGGCCAATCTGGAGTACAGCGTTCCTATCACCAAGGATACCGTCTTCGAAGCAGGTTCCGTCTCAAAGCAGTTTACAGCTGCGGCGACCCTGCTCCTGACGGGGGAAGGGAAACTGTCTCTAGACGACGACATCCGCAAATACCTGCCCGAGGTGCCCGACTTTGGAAAGAAGATTACCATTCGCCATCTGCTGACGCATACCTCCGGCCTTCGAGATCAGTGGGAACTCCTGACCCTTGCAGGCAGGCCGCCGGGCAGCGCCGTCCATACGCTCGACGAGATTCTCTATCTCGTGAGCCGGCAGAAGGAACTCAATTTCCCTCCAGGCGAAGAATACTTATACAGCAACACCGGTTACCCACTGCTTGCCTGGATCGTCAAGAGGGCGAGCGGCAGGCCGCTGGCCGAGTTCAGTCAGACGGAAATCTTCCACCCGCTGGGAATGGTGCACTCTCAGTGGCGTGATGATTTCACCAGGATCGTGAAGGGAAGGGCAACCGCATACAGAATGGACGGAAGTGGTGCTTACCACACAGAAATGCCCTTCACCAACGTTTATGGCAATGGCGGTTTTCTCACGACTGTAGGCGATCTCCTCATCTGGAGCGAGAACTTCTTCCAACCGCGCATTCCGGGCCGGCCTCTTATCGACGAAATGCAGACCCGCGGAAAGCTCAACAGCGGGCAGACGATTGACTATGGTTTAGGTCTAGATATTGGCGAATACAAGGGTGTGCCGGAGATCAGTCACAGCGGCTCGACGGCGGGCTATCGCGCCTTCCTCACCAGGTTTCCGGACCAGAAGGTGGCCATCGCGATTCTGTGCAACCTTGCCAATGTTGAACCTGCAGCGCTGGCTCATCAAGTGGCCGATATTCTTCTCGCGGGATCTTTGCACGAGTCCGAGAAACCCAAGGCAATAACTGTATCCGAGGAAGAGGTGAAAAAGAGGGTCGGGCTCTACCGGAACATGCACACGGACGAGGTATTTCGCCTGCTTATCAAGGAAGGCAAGCTGTTTGTAGCGGGCCGCGGAGTAGGGGTCGAGCTTGTGCCTGTGGGCCAGGATCGATTCAGGTCGCTGAACGGACAGAGTGAAGTAGTTTTCGATTCAGAGGGTGCAGGAAAGCCCGACACCCTGAGTCTCGTGAGCGGACGATCCCGGCCGGAGATTTATACCTCGGTGCCTTTTGCCACGCCGTCCCCCCGCGACCTGGAGGAGTACCGGGGAGATTATTACAGCGAGGAGCTTGATGTCGTTTACTCCGTGGAGCTGCAGGACGGCAAGCTCACGATGCGGCACAGGCCGGAGGCGGCAGTCGCACTGGTGCCGGCCTTTGCGGACGCATTCTCCGACGCACGCCGCCGGGTCATCCGCTTCACGCGCGGCAATTCCGGAAAGGTGGATGGCTATCTCGTTTATGCGGGCCGTGTCCGCCACCTCCGCTTCGTGAAACGTTCCTGAGCACACCCTCTGCTCCATGGAGACCAAGGGGTGCCGAGGCAGCCTGCCTGACACCGTTGCCAGCCCAGCCCTGCGGGCTCCGAAGAGTTTGCAGATCTCTCGTCTTCAGCCGACCCTCGGCAACTGAGGCAGGAAGTCAAAATGCTGGTCGCGAGAGTACAAAAGCAGGTCATGTTGCATGACAAGGGCGGCGATCCAAATATCATTCGTGGGAATTGGTGTGCCCTGTGAGCGAAGCTGCAGGAAAAGCCGCGCATAGTGGTGAGTGGTATTCTCATCCGCGAAAAGCAGATGAACGCGAGGACGATTCAGGAATCGCATCAGAACGCTCTCGTTCTTACGTGAGAGGCCGCCGCATAGAAAGCCGGCGCGGAGTTCGGCCAGGGTAATAAACGGCAGGTAGATACCATCAGCGACAGAAAACTGCTCAACCGCTTCAGGCACGCCGGTGCAGAAATCACGATAGCGATTGGTATCAACGGCGATTCTCATTTCCAGAGCTCCGGGTCAGCCTGGTCCATCTCCTGAATTGCCCTGTCGAATTCGGGATCATTTATCCAAGTTCCCGCCAAGTCATCAAGATCGGTGTACCTGACAGGACTCCCCGACAGTCCAACACCTACCTTCAAGGCTTCGACGACAATCTCGTTCAGCGGTCTGCCTTCCTTGAGCGCACGCTCACGGATTCGTGTATCCAAACGCTCAGGAATACCTCGTATCGTGTATTGTATCTTTGTCATGCCTGCATTGTAGGCAAGCTTTGCATACAAGTCAACGTGTCCCTCTTCATAGCTGGGTCATATCGACCACTTCAAGGCATAGGCAATTATTTTTCCCTGCCTGGTGAGAGGGTAACGCACCAAGGTCCCGCCACGTGAGTTTCTCATCTTATTGTCACGGAGGCCGCAGGGAAATGCGGGACCGTCACAAGTAGCAAGAAATGTCAAGCCGCACGGAGGCAGAAACTTATAATGGCATCGATATTTCGCACAGATGAATGGAGGGTGCCTTCATGAAAAAAATGGTCCTGACAGTTGTAGGCATCGCTGTTGTTCTAGTGCTGGCCGTCATAGGCTTCTTCTGGTACATGATGGGAAGACCGCTCTATGAGCCGGGAATGGTTCGGTCGGAAAAAGCCCTTCGTGCCCCTTTGGCGCCTCCCAGGCAATCGATGGAAGGCGACTTCTGGTTGGTAGAAAATGATATCAAGCTGCATCACTACTCGGCCGGCAACGGCAAGAACATCCTCGTCGTTCACGGAGGGCCGGGATACCCGATGTCCGAACCTATGCAGGGTTTGCGGCCGCTCACGACTCAATACAAATTCCACTATTATGACCAGCGCGGCTGCGGCCAGTCGAGCCGGCCATTTGACAGGCTCTCATCCCGCAATTTCCTCGATAATGTGACAAGCCTCGACAAAACCCTGGGATTGGGAGCGCAAATCGCCGACATCGAACGCATCCGGCGGATACTCGGTGAAGACAGCCTGATTATTGTCGGGCACTCTTTCGGTGGTTTTCTCGCGTCAATGTACGCTGCGGAGTTCCCGGGCAGAGTGAAAGGCTTGATTCTCGTGGCTCCTGCCAACCTGCTGGTGATGCCTCCTGACGACGGTGGCCTGTTTGAGGAGATAAGGGGACGTCTGCCTGAGAACATGAAGGCGGAGTACACGGAGTTTCTGAAGAGCTACTTTGACTACGGCGGCATTTTCTCGAAGAGCGAGGCCGACCTGGCGTCCTTGAACGCAAAGATCGCGAAGTACTATTGGGCTGCAAGCGGTTCCGCGGCTGCCTCATCGCAGGCGCGGGAAATCAAGGACGCGGGCGGCTGGATGGTGCAGGCGATGTACTTCAGCATGGGCCGGCGGCACGACTATCGCAAGTCTCTCGCAGCCGTGAAAGCCCCGGTCCTCGTCATCCATGGTGAAAACGATTTGCAGCCGGAGAAAGCCAGTCGTTCTTGCGCCGACGCGTTTTCCAATTCGAGGTTTCACCTGATCAAGAACGCTGGCCATTTCTCATTTAACGAGCAGCCCGCAGAATTTGCGACTGTTACCGGAGAATTCCTGAACGCGCTGAAATAGGCGCCAATCCGGCGGGCGGAGCCAAAAGCGCTCACACGATAATCCGAAAGTAAAACTTTCGATACCGATAGATCCGTCGAACTCATGCAATTCGAGGCAACAAGAGGCTACAGATTGAACTCGAGAATAGGCTGCAGCCCGTGGCGCAGGGCGCGAATCAGCGCGGGCAGGTGATCATAGCGCTCCAGGCGGATGCCGACTGCTCCGCCGCCCGGATGGACCTCGACAAACTCCCGCTCCGGAGAAAGGCCGAACCTGCGGTAAAAGGCAATGCGGAGAAACTGTTTCACATCTTCGACGCGGATCTTTGCTGTGTCGACGTGCACCTGGAAGAAATCACCTTGGCCGGCGGCATTCACCCGCAGGGCCACAGCGTCCCTGCCGAAAGCGCGCCGCAGCATCGCTTCTGCCAAATCGATAAGCGCCAGTCCCCTGAAAAAGTTGGATCCCTCGAGAAGGCGCAGTTCGGGTGGGGGCTCTGCGGAGAGAGTCTCATCGTCCAGCCCCCGGTTGTAGTCAAAAGGTCTGGCTCCGAATCGCTCCAGCCAGCGCTCCGTCAATTGCGGCCCCGAACAGTCACGTTCCCACTCCATTGTAGACATCATCTTCTCCTGGTCGGGCAGCTGCTCAGGATCGATGTCGAAGCAGCAATCGCCCCTCTGCGAGCGAGCCACGCATTCGATCCACTGATCTGGGTGGTGGATGAGATAGAAATTCTTGGCTACCTCCCCAAACAGGTAAGCCACCATAGCCCGGAGTGGCACTCCCTCCTCTTCCACGATTTGCCCATTCGCAGGGGTTCGGCGGAGGACGGGATCGCGCCATCCTGCGAACAGCGAGGCAATGGTCGTGTCCGCCTTTTCCCCGGCGGTGGCCGCGTCCAGATTCTCCGCCTCGCGAAGCTGCCCGGCATACCAGCTCCTGCAGTCCAGCGCGCGCTGGCGCAACTCTTCGCGCGGCGTCAAGAGCGGCAGCTGCTTCAGCACGTCGCGTACCCAGCAACGGCGAGCCGCCCCGAGCTCACCCAGCCTGAGCAGATCGTCTTCCACTTCTTTGAAGAAATCTCTGTCCAGCGGCAGGCGCATGAGGATCGCCGCCAGCTCGGCGGCTTTTCCGGTCATCTTGCGCATCTCACCGGTGGTTTGCTTTCCCCGCTGGGATTCGGGTCCATAGCTTCCGGCTGACCACTTCCAGGCTTCACGATCCCGGTCTACGGAGTAGGGGAACAGGACGTGAAAGCGCTTGGCGGGAACCGGATAGGTCCCGAGGATTCGGTAGTTGTCTCGCGGGTTGGAGGATATGAGCGTTCCTTCGCCAGCTCGGCCTTTTTGCTCCGTAGCTTGATCCAACGAGCCCGCACGGACTCCTGTGCCGTACTCGGCCTGGCAGGAAAGGTGCACAAGCAATTCCGGCGAGATTCCGAGATCGAAAAGCGTGTTCAACGCGTTCTTGATTGCGACCGTGACGGCGGATGAGCTTGAGAACCCTCCGCGCGGAATGTCTCCCGTTGTCAGAATCCGCAAACCGCGAAATCCTCCGCGCCCCAGGGCCGCCTGAATCCTGCCCCCCAGATTGCCGCTGCGCACGGTGCGCAGAGACGCGATTGCGTTTGAGACGAGCGAGAAAGGTCTGCGCATGCTTGTGCTGATCCATAGGGAAGCGGGTGGCAGCGGCAGCCCGATTTCCTTGCGCTGCCGCAATTCCTCGTCCGTAAAGTATCCGAGCGAAAGCAGCAGGCGCTCCGCCATTCGGGTGCCGAAACACTCATAGCTGTACCAGTCGCCGACCTCGTCCCCGGGATACATGTAGTCGCTGTCCGAGTCGACGGAAACGACTTTCTCGCGGAACTCGGGATTGGTCGGGTAAAGGTGGATCCGGCGGTCGTCGGAAGATTGAACCAGAATGACAATCTGTTCACGGCCCCGGGCATCCCGTGCGCCGATGGGCATCTGCCAAGCAGGTCCGAGGAACCTCCCCATGTCCGGATGCATGAATGCGATCCGCAGCCGGCCTCCGGAGATGCCAATCGCCACAGGTTGGTCTTCTCTGAAGCCAAGGGCGGAATCGGCCGCTGTCTTCAACAGTTCATCCAACTGGGAGGCAATCGAGGCTACCTGTCCTGGCGGCCGGCCTTTCCAGACAGCTCGGGCAGCCTCATCCACGGAAGAAGCCCGGGGGTAAGCGGTGGACGGAAGCAGAATTCCATCCAGCAGTGCCAAGTCCTCGGGGCGGGTGACATCCGAGCACAGCATGTCGTAGTCCGGATTGTCGACAGTCGTCGTGATCGTCCGCATCTCCCCTCCTTCCCGGCGAATAAGCTCGATGATGTCGGTGATGTAGTACTGCTGCTGCGCGTTGGAGTTGTGGAGAGGTTCAAGATAGCGTCTCAGTTTTCGGGCCCGGATTGCATAAAGAGGACAGTTTCCTTCTTCGAGCGCGTCGAGGGGCCACCGCAACCTTTCGTCTTCGAGAGCATCGATATCGCGCTGCTCAAGAATCCCCAGAACCTTCCCGGTAGCATCGCGAATGACACGTCCTTTGCCGCGGTTTTTCGGCGATTCGTAAATGGCGGTGAGAAAGGTCAAATCCGCCTCATGGTCGCCGGACGAGTGCGTGTCGAAAAGCTTCTTGAAGATCGCAGCAGGAATGATCCGGTCACCCATGCCGATAAACAGCACGGGGTCGTTACGTTCCAATTCTGCAAGGCTGAACGCCTCGTAGGTGGCGAAAGCCGTCCCCCCGGCGGGATTTTCCGAGAGCACGTAGATATTGTCATCGCCGAGGGCGGCCACGACATTGTCATGCCGATACCCGACAACGCAGACTGCAGGGCCGGGCCAGAGACTTTGAAAAGAGCTAATGGAGTGCCGGGCCAGCGGGAGGCCGCCTACGCGCTGCGCGCATTTCGGCGCGTCGCCGAAGCGGATTCCTTTGCCCGCTGCCAGCACTATGAGGAGTGGTTGATCTTCACAGATGGCGGCAAAGAGTCTGCCCATTCCCCTGTTCAGGATCTTCTCCTGCGTAAGCTTGGCTGCATCGCGCAGACAAGTGCTCATGACGTTTTCCCTTCAGGTCGTTGCTTCGCTATCCCCGCTACATAATTGCCGGGTCGTATCTGAAAAATTCGTTTTTCGCTATTTCGGCCTCCCGAGGTGATAGGCTCTCCAATGTCCCGCAACGGTATCACAGTTCTGTCCGGGCCGGCTCGAAACTCCCCGGTGAGATCAGGAGTTCTGAGGTTATTTTCAATGGCTCAATGACCTGATGGCTCAATCACCAATGAGGGTATGCACATGACTGCAGTAACTAGCGATGTTACGACCCCAACCTGGGCTGAAAGGAATCCTTGCGATTCTTGGCGTCTTTGAGCCTTTGCGGTGGTTTTTTATAATCCCACCGCAAAGGCGCGAAGATTCGCAAAGGCTCATCTGGCTCAGACCGGACCGTTCAGGCAGTGCTTACTGGAGTCAAGTGCATAGCCCAAATCACCAATGACTCAATTCAAAGACCTGACTCCTGCTTCTTACGCCCAAAACAACTCAGGCGTGCGTGTCGGGCCATCCAGGTGCCCCACCAGTTTTTTCTCCAGCGGAGCCCGCGAAGGTTCCAGGTTTCTGCGTAGGCGCTCCATATCCTTCTGGCTCAAGGGAGAAAAACTCCTGGCCACCTCGATGTTATGTTCCAGGAATTCCAGGCGCGGCATACCTATGACAGCTGCGGTCACGGGAAGGCTCATGGAGTATCGAATCAGGGAATCGATGTCGGTTTTGCCGAGTGCACTCCCCAATAGGAATTCCTGGCCTGTCACCTTCATGGCGATGACGCCAAGGGTCTTTTTATTGGCTGCCGGCAGGGCCAGCTCCTCGAAGCGGCCATTGCGGCTGGCATTGAGCGCCATCTGCGTGCAGTCGAGGTCGTGGCGCTCGATGGCCTGAGCCAGCACGGCGCCGTCTGTGTGGCTGGTCATGCCGATGAATCGCGTCATCTTCTGCTCCCGTGCTTCGAGCAGTCCCTTCAATGCACCCCCAGGACTTTCGATCTTTGCTAGGTCGTCCGGCTTTCCGAGGCTGTGAATGTGAAGGAGGTCGACGTGATCCACCTGCAACCTCTTCAAGCTGCCTTCGAAGCGACGCATGAACTCATCCCGAGTGCGGTCCGGGATCTTGGTGGCAAGAAAGACCTCCTTCCGTCTCTTTGCCATGACCTTGCCGACGAGTGTTTCGCTCTTGCCGTCTCCGTAGGAATATGCGGTGTCGACATAGGTTATCCCCAGGTCTATGGCACGATTGAGCGCGGCAAGGGCCTGCGCCTCGTCTGGATACATCAGAAACCGGCTGCCGGAGCCGAAGGCCAGAATCGAAACCTTAACACCGGTCCGGCCCAGAGTGCGATGGGGCAAGGTGGCGCGGGCTGCTGAAGCCGGCAACTCCCTGGCTGCTGAGATAGTCAGTCCCGCTCCTAAAGCTGTCCCTGCCGCCAAGCCTTCGAGGAATTCTCTTCGGGATACGTCTTTGCTCATAGGTGCTCCCTGATAATGAAGTGAATAGTAGGTTCCAAGAGTATCACCACAAAGGCACAGAGGCCACAGAGTTGTCTCCGTGGCCTCTGCGCCTCTGTGGTGTGTGATAAGATGCGTCAATATTAGACCGTCGAGGGAGCCATGAAACTTCAGGCAGGTATTCGGATTTTGATCGTTGTCATTTTGATGGTTTTTGCCGAGCTCTCAGGCCGAGCCGCCTTCGCTCAACGCCCGGCGCCCATGCCGTCCCTGCGGGAGCAGGCCCGGATCCAGCAGGAGTGGTTGAAACTTCGCCTGGAGCGTGAACTGCCGAGGTTGATGCGGCAGAACGGCGTCGCGATGTGGATCGTGGATTGCCGGGAATACAACGAGGATCCGGTGTTCAAAGCGCTCGCCTCGCCAACGGTATTCGCCGCCCGACGTCGCACGATACTCGTCTTCTTCGATCGCGGCGATGAAAAGGGACTTGAGCGGCTAGCGCTTGGCGGCGGATCGAATGGCGGGCTCTATACGGTGTATCGCGATCCCGACACAGCCAATAGAGAGCTCTACGGCCAGGGACAGTACCTGACGCTGCGCAAGATTGTTGAGGAGAGGAAGCCCTCGACAATCGCACTGGATATCTCCGCGACCCATGCATTCTCCGATGGCCTCTCCGTGGCGGAGTACGAGGCGCTTTCGGACGCGCTGGGTCCTCAATGGATGTCCCGTGTGATTCGCGTCGAGCGCCTGCCGCTCGACTATATCGATATCCGGCTGCCGGAAATGATGTCGACATATGTGCACATGATGGAGATCGTGCACTGGCTGATAGCGCGTGCGTTTTCAAACGAGGTCATCACGCCTGGAAAGACCACCACGACCGATGTTGTCTGGTGGCTGCGGCAGCAGGTGAACGACATGGGGCTTGCAACCTGGTTTCAACCGAGCATCGATGTGCAGCGACCAGGGCAAGCCGCGGGATCGGTCCTGTCAGAGCGGGAGGACATGGTGATTCAGCGTGGCGACGTGCTGCACTGTGATTTCGGGATTACTGCGATGGGCTTGAACACCGACACGCAGCACATGGGATTCGTATTGCGGGAAGGTGAAAATGATATTCCCGAAGGTATCAAGCACGCACTGCTGAACACAAACCGACTCCAGGACCTGCTGCTCGAGCGCATGCGGCCGGGCCGTTCCGGCAATGAGGTCCTGGCGGACACGCTGAACGCGATGAAAGCCGCCGGGATCAACGGATCGGTTTATGCCCATCCGATCGGAGATCATGGCCACGGCGCCGGGCCGCTTATTGGGTTGTGGGATCGACAGCAAGGCGTTCCAGGACGCGGCGACGTGCCTATCCTGCCTTCCACCTGGTTTTCCATTGAGCTGGCTTCCAAGACTCCGGTTCCCGAATGGAACAACCGGGAACTGAACGTGGCGCAGGAGGAGGACGCCGCAATTGACGCGAGCGGAAAAATCTCCTGGATCCTTCGTCGCCAGACCAAATACCACCTTGTGAAATGAGGTTGTAAGTGCTCTCTGCGCTACTAACGCCTGGATTCTTGCCGCCTCGAGCAGAACTCTTGGTGAATCTTGGCGTTCTTGGCGTCTTTGTGGTGAGGCTTTTAAAAGCACACCACCAAGACACCAACAACGCCAAGAACACAAAACCGATTGGTTGCGGCCGGTAGGCCACGCTGGGTCTCTCCGCTGTCAGATAAGAACGGCGCTTAGAAATGCGAGGGGAATCATCCAGACTGCGGTCGGCACCAGGCCAACAATCGGGATGAGAATGAGGGTTGCAACGAGAGAGCCGATGCACCCGCCGATGAGGTCTGCGGAATACAGGGGGGCGATGACTTTCCGCACATCGGGTTTGCCTGACAAGCTTGCATAGGCGAATACTCCGGCGACGAGAAACCCCGACAGAGCCAGCAACGCAGCAGTCTCGAAGAGCCCCAACCCTGGGCCTGAATTGATCCGATAGGCAATCCAGGCTCCCAGGGGAGCGAAACTCAGTACGAGCCCGAAGCCCCAAATCCTGGATATTCTTTCATCACTGCCCCGTTGTATATTTGCCCGCTGGTCCACAGCCAGCGCTCCCAATGTCAATCCTGCCATGAAGCTCATCAGCAGAATGCCGAGGTCCTGGAAGAGGACCCCATTCTTTACCTGGTAATTTAGTATGAGGAGAGTTTCCATCACCATTCCGAGAAATCCCGCCATTCCCATGAGCAATGCCCGGCGCAATCCACGCTTTCGGCGGGTGAGGATGAACAGGACAAACACCGCGGCAAGCATCAGCCACTCCGGTGGGGTTGGACGCGCGCCGCGCGCTGCAATCCCCGAGATGTCGAGGCTGGCCATCCTCGGGAAGAATTTCGACAGCCAGAGCATTACCGTGTACTGATAGCAGATCGGTCTTATGTCGGTGTTTATGGGAGCCGTGCCGCTCTCCAGGGTTTTTGAGATTTGCTCAAACCTGTCATTGCGGTACAGGTATTGAATGTAGGCCGGCGAGACGAGCCTCGTTGTGATGAGCCGCTGCCTCAGCCTCTCTGCGGGTACTGCCGGGTCCCTCGGCAATGGCTCGCGCGACGCGATGACGATGTTGGTGCCTCCCGGCAGGACCAGCACATCGCCGAAGACCGATTTTGCCGCTCGATAGATGCTGACCATCCGCTGTGTAAGTTGTGGGGTCCAATAGTTCTCGGAGGACCTCAGCCTGAAACCCATGAGTCCGCCCGGATTCAATCGATTACGGCATTGCCTGTAGAATTCCTGCGTGTAAAACCGGTTTGCCTGCCCCGATGAGGGCTCCGGCATTCCAACGAGAATCAGGTCGTATTTCCCCCCGTCGTTCAATATCTTGCGCGGGTCCCCGGTGAGGATCCGCACGATTGGCGTGCGGATGGATTCGCTGAACTCAGCCGGGAGATGGGGCTCCACCGCTTTCAAGTACACCGGATTGAGCTCGACATAATCGACACAGCTTGGCTTGTGCTTAAGAATCTCGCGAACCAGGCCTTCGATCCCTCCACCCAGAATCATTACCCGTGCCGGACTCGGATGCTGAAGTGCGATCAGCTGAGCAAACTCCTCGGCCTCGGTGCCTTCGGTGTCGAAAGAGAGCGCATCGTTTTCGAACACCGATATTTGCCCGCCGAGCTGGGTGACCGTCACCCTGCTGTAGGGCGAATCGCGGGTCTCGACAAGGTTCGGATGCGTCCACGAGGTCATTTTGAGGTCCACAGGTTGAGCCTGCCAGAAAACCCAGATCAGACAGGCTGACAGCAGGCCGCACAGGTATCGAAGAAAACGCACCTTTTCCGTGCCCGCGATCGACCAGGGCAGAATCATACCGACCAAAGAGCAGATGAGTGCGATTCTGAAGTTCTGGACGCCGAATCTTAAGAACATTGTTGCGCACAGCCCGCCTGCAATTCCGCCGGCGCTTTCAATTGCATAGGCCTGCGCCAGCGACTTCCCGCCCGTAACAGATCTCTTGGCAGCCCATTGAAACAGCAACCCCAGAAGCAGCCCGATGGGGAGCAGGGACAACGATATCGCCAGGATTTGCATTTGAAACGGCAGATAGGCGCCGGGCACGCCGGAGAAGAGAATGCGGACGGATCGGACGAACGCCACATCCAGGGGGAGCAGGCCGGAGAACAAGCAGAGGAGGAGACTAATCTGCACGTTGGAGGGGTTTTGGTTTCGCTGGCTTATCCAGGTGCCGGAAGCGGTGCAGAGTAGCCACAGGCCAAGGGCCAGGGAATAGATTAGCTCTACGCCATAAAACGAAACGTTGAGTTCGCGGAGCAGGGCTACTTGTCCGAGGATGGAGATGAATCCGATAACGAAGAGGTGGGCCATTCGGGTGTCACGCGGTTTTCGCGGTTATCTGCCATTGCGATGGTTTACAGAGCCGCAACCGTCAGGGAGCGGGACATTTTCTCATGAGGGCCAGATATCTCTCTCATCAAGCCATTTCCGGTTTATATTTGAAGAGATATCGAATCATGTACCGCGATCCCGCTCGCTCCCGCTCGCGGCTCTGAAATCCTGGCCATGAAGCCATTACCGCATGGGCGCGGGATTGCATCATCACATCCGAATCTTTTCACAGTTTCTGACAGAGTACCCCAACTGCTATTTGATCTCGGATTCGCTGAAGACCTCCGCCTGGAAGACTTCGAACCTGGCACCGTGCTTCCAACTGCCTATGGGCAGTCCAGCTTTGAGGCAGAGATTGTCGAGCAATTCGTTGCGGCCCCATTTCTGTTCCACGGCGACCTGGGGCAGGAAAACGGCCGACTTGCCGTCCTTGAAGATCACCACACCGTCGCGCCCGATCTTGATCTCGTCCGTGCTGAGGACAGGTTTCATCGGCGTCAGCGCAGAGATTTCGATCTCAATGTCCTCAAGCTCCTTCAGCTGGACCGGTGGGAACCTCTGGTCGTTGAATGCAGCCTGCGCGGCCATGCCGGCGACCGTCTGGCAGAGCTGAAAATCGGGAGGGATATGGCCAATGCATCCGCGGAGCTCGCCGTGCTTTTTCAATGTTACGAACGCCCCTTGAGGGAGATCAACCCTGGAAGAGAAGCCTCGCGCAAGCGGGACAGTCTCGGTTGTGAGATATCGCTTTATGGTCTCGCGGGCGAGCTTGAGGAGCGCCTTTTTATCCGCAGCTTGAAGGGGAGTCTCGGTTGAGGCTGAAGCGGAAGGGTTCGGAGCTTTGCTCTGTGCGGGCGCGGTCCCAGTTGAGAGGACGACTGCTCCGTATCCGACCACGCGCGACCGGTCACCGGCCGCCGCCACATCCCCGGAGTTGGCGTAACTGACCAGCGTTGCCTGTGTGGCACCCATGGCTTTGGCTGCAACCAGGCCCGCGAGAATCGGAGCCTCGCCGCAAGCATATGTCACGAGGTTGCGAATGTTACCAAAGGACGACCGTGTCCTGGCGCTGAATTCTTTCGGATCGAGCTTCAGGATCGTTTCCAGGGTCTTCCTGTCTACGCTGATCGCGTCCTCATAGGAGGGGTAGTGGGAAAGGTCCGAGCTGATCACTATCAGAGCTTGCCGGCCTTTAAGCACCTTGGCCAGAGCCTGTCCGAAGTGCGTGCACATCTTGAGATCGTTCGTGCCAACAACAATCGGGACGATTTTGGCGGCAGGAAAAAGCACCTGGATGAAGGGAACCTGGACTTCGACGGAGTGTTCTCGTACGTGTGCTTCCCGGTCCGAAGTGCAGTTCTCATCCTTAGCCAGCAAGGCTGCGGCTACGCCGTCGTCGATGGGTGCGAGACCCAGAGGCGTCTGAAAGGCGCCGCGGGAATACACAGAGAATCCATTGATATTGCTCACCGTGTGGTTTGTGCCCAATATGACGATCAGATCATAATTGCGCCCCATCACTTGGCGATAGGCATCAGCGCAGATCTGGCCGGCGAAAATGTACCCCGCATGCGGGACCACAATGGCCATCGGTTTTTCGATGGAGACTGTCACTGCGTCTTTGAGGAACTGCTGGACGGCGAGCTTCAGGTGGGCCGGGTTACTGGGATAGAACTGGCCCGCCACAGCAGGCGCGCGGACGTCCGGATCCGTGCGTCCACAGGCGTTGGACGCGATCCACAAGGGCAGGCTGGCCAGGCTTAAAATCGCGGATAAACGCAGAATTTTCATGAGACACCGTTCACAGTTGCGGATTGCGAATGGCGGATTCAAAAAAATCAAACCGCTAATCCGCAATCCGCAATTTTTCATTCTAGGACCACGTCCCGGCAATAGGTTTCCCGCAGAATTTGCAGTTGCCGCCTTTCAGGTTCATCTCATCAATGAAAAACGAGTTTCTCCGGATAACGGTCTTGCCGCAATAGGGACAATAGGTGTGATTGCCTGGATGGTCCGGAACATTTCCTACGAATGCGTAGTGGATGCCCCGTTTCATGGCGATCTCTCGAGCGCGATCCAAGGTAGCCACCGGAGTCGGAGGCAGGTTGAGCAACTGGTAATCCGGATGAAACCGCGTGAAATGAATTGGAACATCAGGTCCCAATTCTCCCATCACCCATTCCGCCAGAGATTGCAGCATCTTTTCCGAGTCGTTGAGGGTGGGTACGACCAGGTTGACAATCTCGAGGTGAACCCGGCTCTTGCGGATTTGCTTGATGCTCCTCAGCACGGGCTGAAGCTCCGCACTGCACACCTTCCGATAAAAGTCCTCACTGAAACCTTTCAGGTCGATCTTTATGGCGTCCAACACCTCGCACATTTCGTTCAAGGGCTCCGGGTTCATGAAGCCGCAGCTAACAAGTACGCAGCGGATTTTCTGATTCTTCGCAGTCCTGGCGATGTCCGTGAAATACTCCGTGAACACTGTCGGCTCATTGTAAGTAAAGGCGATCACCGGAGCCTGGCGCGATGCGGCGGAGCTGGCAATGGTCTCGGGCGAAATGAACCCCGAGTCGGGGAAATCTTCCGGGCTGGACTGGGAGATTTCCCAGTTCTGGCAGAACTTGCAGCGCAGGGGGCACCCGGAAGTGGCCAGTGAGAACGCCGCCGAGCCGGGAAGGAAATGGTAAAAAGGCTTTTTTTCAATCGGATCGATATGAACCGAAACCGGGCGCCCGTAAACGAGGCTGCGCATTTCACCGTTGACGTTGATCCTCGCACGGCATTTGCCTCGCTCTCCGGCGTGGAGGACGCAACCCTGGGCGCAGAGGAGGCACTTGACAATTCCCGGTTTGCCGGCGTGGGCGTTAACCTTCAGGTTGTCCCCGGCGTTGTGGCATTTCAGACAGTCGACGCCCGCAGAAGCGGTAGAAATCCAGTATCGTGCCTTGGGAGCTGACCGAATGAGATCGGAGGTCTTGTCGAGTGGACTTGCGTCGGCAAGTTCCTGCCATAAGGGTGCGGAGAGTCCGGCAAGAGGGCCAATTCTTGCGGTCGCGAGCAAAAAATCACGCCGGGAGATCATTGCCTAACTCCCAGCAACTACGATAATCCCCCGCGCCAGTGATGTCAATCGGGGGGAATCTGTACTCCCTCAGTTATGTGCGGGGATTGGGGATACCGCCCTCTGCCGCCCCTATGGGGCTTGTTCTATTCTTTGGTTATACCCCGGGCTCGCTCCGCTCGCCCGGGGCTATTCTCTGGCGTCCCTCGGGACTTGAGGCCCTGATTCTCGCCGCGGCGCGTGTCATGCCGCCCTGGCGGCGAGAGAGTAGCCGGGGGTGAGCGCAGCGAACCCCCGGTAACGGATCGAGCCAGAATAGAGCCCTGGAGGGGCGAAAGAAGATTGATGTACTTGTTGGAATATCATCGGTGCCCGAGCGTCCGCACGTAACTGAGGGGGTACGGGAAACTCGCTTCACGGTAGAGACATAGATGACACGGGGTTCTCCTTGTCCTCTGTATCTCTGCGGTTGGATCTAAAAAGCTGTTGAATCGGGGATGCTATTCTCCTATTCTCAGCCCACGTCCACAGGAATCATGAGGAGTTGGTTATGACTAATGATGAGCAGTTGAAAGCCGAGCTTGAAAGACTCCGTGCCGAGAACGAGGCGCTCAAGAGGACCTCCTCCAAAGGCCTGTCGTTGAGAATCAGCGATAAAGGCGGAGTATCGGTTTACGGATTAGGCAGGTTCCCTGTGACTCTCTACAAAGAACAGTGGCTGAGACTCCTGGATATGGCGGATGACATCCGCGCCTTCATCAAGGCTAACGAGTCTCACCTGAAATCCAAAGAGCAGGCACAGCCGCCCGCAACCTAAATGGCCGGTTCACTCCGGCCTGCACTTCTGGTGGGAATTGCAGGGACACGGCTTATCGTATCCCTGCGCATTCCCCCTTTGTCTCTTTTCGGGTGCGGTCTGCAATTCCGCTGCCCTTTTCCTACCCAAGAAACTACATGAGTCCGCGTAGCTAAGGGATCGCGCAAGAATAACTTGGCATTTTGCTGCAGGCCCCCAGGCCCGCTGGCGAGGCGCGAGCGACGAGCATACCCGGGGTGGTATGTAAGGAGCGAGCAACAAAGCCAGCGGGCCTGCGGG
>Ga0315277_10001646_pt1 | contig 32097 bp, 46 predicted proteins | sample YL17G05_15_MG_FD_203695 | JGI IMG/M metagenome (GOLD analysis project Ga0315277, IMG submission 203695) | Sediment microbial communities from Yellowstone Lake, YNP, Wyoming, USA - YL17G05_15 | ecosystem: Environmental > Aquatic > Freshwater > Lake > Sediment | place: USA: Wyoming | collected...
TCTAACTACTTCGGTGATTTAGTGAGTTACAACTAACTCACTTTTTATAATCAATCGAGAAATATAAACATTATCGAGGAGTGTTTACCTCATCCTCAAGGATGAGGATTTCTTCTCACTTAAAGATTATCGTTTTATTAAGTATATAATTAGTATAGATAAAAAGAAAGTAAAAAGATAGGAGTTTATTGGGCTGCCCCATAAACCTCCCAATAAAACAAAGCAACCCCTATTATATAAAAAGAGAGCAAGTTGCTTTGTTTTTACCGAAACCTTTAAATAATCTGTTTTGTATAGTAACTAAAATGGTTACTAAAAAAAACAAAATTAAAGTATCAAGGAAGATTATTGACAAGCTTAGATTGAATCCTGAAAAAATCATGAGCAAAGAAGAGATAATTGGAACAATGAAAGAGTATTCAAGAATCTATAAAACAAAAGCCAATATAACAAGCTTATGGGTCTATTTAAGAAAAGACAGGTATATTGCGCGGATTTTGAGTGATTATTATTACATCTATTCCCTAGAAGAGCGGTATAACCATTACTGCAAGTTTTCAGAAGAAGAGCTGATGTTTATTGTTTTAGAAAAAATGAAGATTAAATGGTATTTAGGGTTAGAAAGCGCCCTAAAAGAAAATAAAATAACCTGGCAGGCACTTAATACAATAACCATAATAAACAGCCACTTCTCTGGGATTAAAAAATTAGGAAATTCCAAGTTCAAGTTCATTAAAACAAAAGGCAGGTTTGAGCTTGGCCTGGTTAAAAAGAAAACGAACAATTCAGTAACTTACTTTTATTCAGACCCAGAAAAGACTTACCTGGATTTTCTTTATCTTTATTCTTATGAGGGGAAAGACATTGAAGGTTTGCAGAAAAGCTTGGATTTTAAAGTTGAAAAAAGCAGAATTAAAAAGTATGCAAAAAAGTATAATGCCAAAATTCAGGAGGCTATATAATGGTTTCAGAAGATATTATAAGAAAATTTGCAGCCAAGATAAAAGAGAAACATAAAGAAATCAGCGAGCCAACTATTGAAAAAGACTTTTACCTTACCCTGATTATTAATGAGATAAGCAAAAATATTGAAGAAAACAAAAATTCTGTTTTCTCAAAACTTGTTTTCAAAGGAGGAACACTGTTAACAAGGGCTCATTTAAATTATCATCGCATAAGCGAGGACCTTGACTTTACTTATCTGGAAAATCAAAGATTAAACAGCCTGTCTGCAAAACAAAGAAAAAAAGCCATTTCTAAAACTACTGAAGAAATAACCTTGGAGATTAATAAGATAAGCGAGAAGTTAGGTTTTGATTTTTCTACAGATAAAACCGATAAAAAATACTGCACAGTTATGGATCGAAAGAATGTTTATATCTTTAAGATATATTACAAGCCAGTTTATGGCGCAGATGAGTTTATTAAAGTGGAGGTTAACTTCAATGATGAATTAATTTATCCTGTTTCATATGAGAGCATAAACCACTTATTTGATGAAGAGATGATCAAGGATCTGGAGTTTGTTGAGGGCATTAAGATCCAGATAAGAAAAAATATTCCATGTTATGATTTAAAAGAGATTGCCGGAGAAAAAATCAGGGCTGTTTTAACACGGCCAGCTATTAAAGAAAGAGACTTGCTTGACCTTTTTTTAATATCAGAAAAAATAAGCATTGAAAAAGAGCTGGATAAAAAAAGCATTGTAGATAAAATTGTAAGCTCCAAATCTTTTATTAAGGGCTTGACTGAAAAGATAAAGAAAAATATAGAAATGCTAACCAAAGATAAAAGCTTAATAATTGAAGAAAAATCCAAACTAATCTTAATTGAGATTAAAGAAAAAGAATATTTAGAATTTGAAAAAGAGATAGTTCCTCTCCTGGTTGGAATTGGAGAAGAGGCTTTGAATAAAATGGGTTAATTGAACTTAGATGCCTATAAGGACCGTTGTTTTTTTCATAATTATTTTCCCCCTACAAGATTTACAGAATAAAAAAAGCAATCATCCGGCGACCTTTTCAGATCACCGGGGCGTATGTTAGTATTACTAATAACCTCTTCTTTAAAAAACTTCCCTTCTTCATTATAAACAGGGACAACTACAGAATATTTAATGCCTTTTTTCATCTCTTTGTTAAGCATATAATTAATATAGATAGAAAAAGAAGTATTTTAGAAAAAAGAAGGTTATACTAATTATTCGAATGAACTACGTTTTTAGTTTCTTCAATGAGTTTCTGGCAATCTTTCACAAGGTCGCTTATTATATGTTTTTCTACTGCGGTTTTTGAGCCATAGGTATATTCTTCTCTCATTTCAATTAAACTGTATACTTCCTTATCTTCTTGGTCTTCTTTATATCTGAACATTTCTATGAACTTGCTGTCTAAATCTATTTTCCCTTCTTCTTTCAAATATGCGATTAAAACAACTGTGCAAGATTGATTCCTTGATTCGTAGCCAAATTTTGAAGCAATAGCAAGAAAACAGTGATACATACAATAAAACAAAGAGCTTACAGCAACATCTCCATGCTGAGAGCTATCAAGAGAAAGAGCAAAATTCAGATTCTCAACAGCCTTATTAATATATTCTATGGATTCTTCTTTATCTGGCTTTTTTCTTATAAGGCCCCGATGTTTAGGATTTCTCTGACCCTTTTTCCTTGCTTCTTCAATCTCTCTTTCTGCCTTCTTTAAGCACCAATCAACCTGCTTAGAAGCTTGCGACATTTTCTATCACCTTTATTAATTTATCCTGGCCATGGAGAACATAGCCGGTTCTTACTGCATCCTTGACTGCCTTATTGTTCTTCAAGCTTTCATTTAAATCTTTCATAGTCTGGGGGATGCTGTGGATTTTCTTGAACAGGATTTTATTCTTGCTCTCAATAAAGTCGGTTATCTTCCTGTACTTGCTTTCCTTAAAGACAAATAAAACATCTATGTCATTTGCCTCTTTGGGATTTCTTATAATAGAGCCAAAAATAACTATTATTTCTGCATCTTTAAAAATGCTTTTAAACTCCTCCAGCCATCTGCTTGCTTTTTCTCTTGCTTCTGCAATTAAAAGAGTTTCTATTATTTTGCAAACATAACCATCTTCAAGCTTAACCTTGTAAAAAACAGCCCTGCCTAATTGCCTGCCTTTTATTAAACCACCCTCTTTAAGCTTTTTGAGTATTTTTAATGCCCCTCTTGGAGTGATACTAATCTCCTTAGATATTGAATTTGCATTATAATCGCTGCTAAAATCCTTGAATAATTTCAGCAATATTTCGTTTTCTTTGTTTGTTAGTAAAACCATGTTATGAACCTTTAGTTCATATATAGGAACTAATAGTACCTATTTAAATCTTTCCCTTTTTTCATCTCTTTATTAAGCATCGCCTCCATATAAATGTTCTTTTAAAGAATTATTTAAAGATTGTTATGGTGAAATCTAGAATGATTTTATTGTTGTACTATAAAAGCAGGTTATCTGGTAAGCTGATCGATGCAGCGTTGTAATTTTGTTAACACCATACCATGCTTTTTCATTGTCTCAGATGCCTCTGCAGTCTGTCCTCGAAACCCTTGAAGAATGTTCAGCGTTTGATAAAATACTGGGACATTGGGATTAAGGCTGATAGCTTTTTGCAAATCAGCAGCTGCATTTTCATATCCCTTGGATGCTAAACCCATATAAGCCATTCCTCTTTGGAAATAAGCGAACGCAAGTGCTTCATCCTCGCTCTGCAGATACGCCGAACCTAAGATATCCTTATTGTCTGATACAACAAGCCTGTCTGCACCAACCCTAAATGTTCCAAACCGGTCTTTGACTAACTTCAAGATCCCCCCTACCATACAAAAGTGAGACTGGTCCATTATGACCTCTGTAATACCTTCATCTTTGAAAGTTGGCGTATATACCGACCAATCAGGATTTATCAGGCCAATTTCAATTGCCTTTGAAAATTCTTGGATTGCTTCATTCCACTTGTAACATGAGGCTAAAAAGAAACCCATATCATAATGGGCAGCGAAAAGTTTTGGATTTATTTCAATCGCCTTTTTAAAATCAGCTACAGATTCTTCCAATGCCCTCAACCTGGATGCCCCTGCTTCTAATTTTTCAGCAAGATCTCCTTTTATAATCCTTCTTGCAAGCCCCATTACCTCTTCCTTCCCAGGCAATGCTATATAGCTTCGCATAGCCCCCCTGTTTACATATGCCCCTGTGAGGTTTTTGTCAAGCTGCAAAGCTCGGCTATATCTTGCCAAAGCAGTTCTTTGCTTTTCATCTGGATCTTTCCTCTGGTCCATCAGAACTGTATTACCGGCGATAAACCAAGCCATAGCTGATGACGGAAATCTTTCTTCAATACTTGAAAACATATCCGCGCCTTCAACTTCTCTTCCTGCTAATTTGAGCATTGCAGTATTATAGTACCTCTCCAATTCGCCATCGCTGCCACTTGCTTTTAATGCAAAACCTGAGGCGGCTAATAGAGCCAAAAATCCCCTTCTTGAAATAGATTCAATGCTATTTTTCATTTTAAATTTTTTTTATCTGCGCGATTCAGCCTCCTCTTGTTTCAAATTTTTTCTTTAACAATCGGTTCATCCGTTGCGAATAAGCATTTAGTTTATTTATTGTCTCTTGACTTTCCCCCTCATTTCCAGCTAGACGCTGGGCAGTTAATAACACTATATACGGCCTAACTTTAGGATTTAGGCGAACAGATTCGCTGCAATCGGCAATTGTTTTCGCATAGTCCCCTAAATGTGCATGGCAGACACCCCTGCAGTAATATGCAAAAGCTAAAGGGTTGTTTGGACTTTGAAAGTGAATTCCTTCAAAATCATTAGATAAGAGCACTAGCGTTTCCCCATCAATTTTATGAGTTCGGGATCTAGCTATATAGTGTTTCATGAGAGCACTGTTTATGTACAAAGGATGCGTTGATATTGCCACCTCAGTAGACCTTTCCTCCTTGAATGCTGGAGTATGTTCTGACCAATCTTCATCTTTAAGACCAATTTCAATTGCCTTTGAAAATTCTTGGATTGCTTCTCTTGGCATTCCTGAATAAAGCAAGTATTGACCTTTATTAAAACGCGCTGAAAAAAGCATTGGTTTTAATTTTATAGCCTCGTCCATTACTTTATTTATCCCAATTAGGGCGAGAGGTGAAGCGGATTTCAATTCATAAGGCTTTCTGAACTCTGATTTATAGAAGGAATCAGCCATCTCTTTCAGCTCGTTAAATGAAGGCCCAGCAACAATAAAGGATAAAACTGCCCAGTTGACCATTGCCTCAGCAAAATTTTCCTCTAGAGTCATTGCCTTAGTATAGCCATTAACTGCGCCCATTACCCGCTTTTCTCCGCCACCTGTTAAACCAATGACGCGGCTATTGGATGCAGTGAAATATGCATCAGCAGAAGATGGAAATTCCGTTTCCATCTGAAGAAACATTTCTAAACCTTCTTCGTTTTTCCCAAGAGAGAGTCTTGATATTGCTTTATCGTAAAGTTCAGCTAAAGAAGCTGGCTTGTCAGCACCTTCACATCCGCATAAAGCTCCTAGACCGCCCAAAACGCCCAAAAATTCTCTCCTTGTTAGATTGCCCATTCCCCCTGCCATTCTTAATGGTGAAACATTCTTGAGTTTATAATTATTGTGGTGGTGAAAAGTAAGGAAAAAAAGGGCTTATTTTCCTGCTCCCATAAACTAAAAGCAACTCCCATTGTATAAAAAGAGAGTAAGTTGCTTTTAGTTTCCTCCTAATGGAGGAAACTCATAACCAAAAAATTCCTTAACAGGAATTTTAGGGCCATCAAAAACCAGCAGGTTTTTGAGGTTAAGCATTAATACTCTTTTCTTGGTTATACTTCTACTTTTAGGATAATTCTCTTTTGAAGGCATCATAAAATTCCCTCCAGGAATTTTGGGATGTTCAGAAATGCCTCTCTCAACATTTCTGACATGAAAAAAAGAGTATTAAGGCATTTTTAAGCATTGTTGTATAGAAAAAAAGGGGATTTTATTGAGTTACTTGTTTTTTCTGGCTTGCAGAGTTTGATTGGGCATCGAAAAACTGTTTTACAATCTCTTTATTTAGCCTCACAAATCTATCTGATTCCTGCTTTAGATGGTAAGAAAATTTATTTTCAAATCCTATATTCTCAGCACTCTTGCCTTTTTCTCTTATTGCCTGGATTGCCGGAGAAAAAATCCCCATCACTAGAAATTAAAATTGTAGTATCGTAAGCATCATTATATGCAAGTTTTACCATATCAACTGCAAGGTGGATGTCATCTTCCTTAACTTCGTAAATTATTTTTCCATCTACTTTTCTCTTCTGCATCCTGCATAGAACAAACTTAAAGTTTGGAATTCTTTGTATCTTATCAAAGAATTTTTGTTGTTTCATATAGCTGTCTAGATCTTGCATGATATCTAAAGGAACATTATAATAGTACGTCCTTATTAAATCTCTATTTCCTGCCAAATATTTGACAAATTTTTCAAAATTAAAGTCATTTGGCTTTTTATTTGGAAGAAGATTTTTAATTATATAGTAAAGATTGCTCCCATCAATGAAAATCACTACTCTTTCCTGAGCTTTCATAATAGAAAACCTGGGTTTGACTTGCAAGCCCAGGGGGTATATAATTAGAATAAATGAATGCCTCTTAAATAGTTTTCGGTTTTTCTTCTTCAGATGGAAGGCCTTTATAGTGCATTGTAACAACACTTACTTCATGGCCTGATTTTACATAGCCCTTGGCTATGTCAGAAAAATCCAATGCGAGTAGTTATTTTTCTGAGCATCCAGAAGTCCTATAAATAGACTCAAGGACTTCTTGATTTCATAAGAAACAGGTGAAGCGCCTATAAACTAAAAGCAACTCCCATTGTATAAAAAGAGAGTAAGTTGCTTTTAGTTTCCCCCTAAAGGAGGAAACTCATAATTAAGCATTAATATTTTCTTTCCCTTTTTCATAATTGCATTAGAAACATGGGTTTTTTAAGGATTGTTGTAGGCTAAAGATCAAAAATTAAATGAAATTAAAAAGAGGTGATTAATATTTAACTATTTAAAAACTTCCCAATGACCGCCCTTATCTGGGCCTACTCTCTTGATTAGGCCTTTTTGCTTTAACCTTTCAATATTTTTATCTATAGCAGTTGTGCTTATGCCTATCTTCTTGGCTAATTCTGCCTTAGAAATGTTTGGATTTTCTTTTGCAAGATTCAAGATTCTTTTTTGGCTTTCTACTAACCCTTCTACTAACCCTTCTACTAACCCTTCTACTAACCCATCTTTAGACTGCCCCTCTAAAATCTTTCTTTTAAAGATAGTCACAAAACCATTTGCAAAACTTTTAAACTCGGTCTTGGGCTCTTTTGATAAAATGAGCCTAATCCCTCTGCCCCATCTTTCGCCAAAATGAATTCTTTTAAACAATTCTGCTATCAAGGGATTTCTTCTTTCAGTCGGGGCCTGCCCTCCAATAAGCTGTTCTAAATTAACATCTCCAAAAACGCCACCAGGGTTTCTTATCTCAACGCGGTTTTTAAAAATAGCAATTTCAACAGATTCATACTCCCTGTAATCCCTGTGACAAAAAGCATTAATTATTGCTTCTCGTATTGCTTCTTTATCTATTTCTGGGACGTCAATTCTGTAGAGCCCATCAACTTTCATGCCCAAATGTATATTCTCTAACAGATAATCTTCTGCTTTCTGAATCAAAAATAAAACATCTCCTTCAAACTCTTTTCTGTCCACTATTACTGCAGAATCATCTCTTGCAAAGACTGCACATCTCAGTTTAGCGCTTTGAAAAAATTTTCTTGGATTTTTTGCATACAATAAAATTCCTGCATTGAGGATTTTGCTGTCAGACATTACTTCTAGTCTCTCAAGCGAATCTTTAAGAGAAGAATGGGTTAATTCAGCTTTTTTTATATATTCTTTAACTTTGCTTTCTTCAATATCCTTAATTGTTGCTTTTTCACATATTTGATTATCCCACCGCATGTTCTCTTTATTCTTGCGCAAGATAATATTTTCAAGTTCTTTGGCAGAAAGCTGCCTATCTTCAGTTCCAGTTCTAATATATGCCCGGCCATAGGCAAAATAAGGAATTTCTTTTCCTTCAAACTCCACCTTTATACAGCATTTACCTTCAAAAGCAACCTGCTCGATTTTAGGAAAAATTTTTGGTTCAATATTGTCTGAAATAGATTTAGATATTTCTCTCAGGGTAGCATCAGAAACACACTGCCCAACAATTTCTCCGTTTGGATTTATTCCAAAATGAATCTCTCCTTTTTTATGTTTATTTAAGATAGCAGCAATAGAAATAATTGCTTCCTTTATTTCAGATGTTGACTTCTTTAATTCTAGTGTTTCGGACTCTTTTAAATGTTCTTTATTATCTTTTTTATCCATGAAGGTTATAAGAACTAAACAGATTTAAAGTTTTCTCTTTATCTCTAATTTTCAATTATTCCCCTTTTATTATACCTCTTTTATCTCTTTGTCTAACTGAATTATGTTTCCTTCTTCATTAAAAACTGGGACTGCAACTGAATATTTAATGCCTTTTTTCATCCCCTTATTAAGCATCGCTTCCATATAAATGTTCTTTTAAAGAATTATTTAAAGATTGTTACATTAATAAGCATATAATTAATTGGATAGAAAAAAGGGCTTAAAAATGTTTGTTGTTGTGGACTATAAGAATTATTTTTTCTTCAAAAGAAGGCCTTTTTTTGTTGCTTGGGCTTCTAACTCATCTCCTTCTTTAAATCCTACTTCATCTACCTCTTTTTTTGGCAATATTACCTCATATTTGAAATAATCGCCTCCACTTTTTGCTTTTCTGCTTATATGCTTCTGAAGCTTCATAATAATAGGTGTTACCACTTCTTTATAAATATTTAGACGTCCAAAGATTTATAAATAGTAGACGTCTACTTTTTACGTGACCTCTAAACCTCGCGCCCGATTTTGCACAAAGTGCATGGAGCATATTGATGAAGAAAATGATGGTGAGGAATATGTAATGCTAATTGCAAAAAAAGGAAAGAGAATACGAGAGTTTTATATTTTTCATAAAAAATGCTGGTTGGGGCATTTTAAAGAGTATTATGAGAGGGTATGAAAAGAGAATGAAATGAAAAAAGGGAGAAAATAGGGGATTTTAATTGAGTTTAAAAAATACATAAATTCTTAAATATGCTGTCTGCTTGGTACATACATGGGAGATAAAGAAGATATTAATGAAGGAATTGAAGAAGCAGAAAAATCAGAAAAGCTGGGCAGGAGCATAGCTGGGGCTTTTGTAAATGTTTTTACGGAACCATTTGTAAGAGCAGGATTACCCTCTCCTAAAAGCGAGGAAGCATATGTGAGGCGCAGGGGAGGGGAACGTCCTGGGCAGGTTTATAAGGATTTAATGAGAGAAGAGAGCAGTTCATCTTCCGGACAATCTTCATCTCTTGGGAGAGGCGTTGCTGAAGGAAGGTCCTGGGACAAGGAAGACAGGTCTTACAGCACGCGAGAATGTTCTTCTGGGGGCTCATCCTTGAGAAGCAGTTCAGGAAATTGGCTGGCTTACCCATTTATTCTTTTAGCATGTGTAGCAGGAATTGGTTTTGTTGGAAAAGCTATTGAGGAATCAAAAACAACAAGCACTCCTTTAGAAAAAAGGGTTGTGTCTTCAGAACCTTTGGGGCATTTTAAAGAAGACTTGGCATTATACAGGATTGAGGGATCAGTTGTAAATAGGGGCAGACCTAGAGTGGAAATACCTGCTGAAATTAAACAAGGCTTAATAAAACTGGTAAAGTTAAAAGGAATTGAAAAAAATGGAGAAATATATCTTAATGATTACACCCTATTTGGAGAGAATATATGGGTGGCTGGCAAATCATTTGCAAATAAAAAACACTCTTATTCCACTGGATTTATTTGTTACAGCCCAGACTATGGAAATACCTGGTTTGAGCAATTACGCCTTGGTCCAGGTTCTAACCGCTTTGAACTCGGAGGAAGGTCAACTGCTGAGCTCTATGGAATCCATTTCTCTGATTCAAGGGAAGGATGGTCCTTTACCCTAGATAGCATTTTTCATACAGATAACGGAGGGGAAACATGGAACAGAAGCTATATGTGCAATTTTGGTATTTTAAGAGAACTTCACATTATTGACAGAGAAATATTACTGGCAAAAAGAATGGATAACAGACTACCAGAAGATCCGAGCACATGGCACCAATTTTATATGGAATATACTCTAAACGGAGGCAGAACCTGGCAAAGCTGTCCTGAGTGGAAACCAGAACTGCTGGGATTAGGAACAAAAATAAAATCTGCAATTAAATTGGAAACCCCTTATTAAAACTGGCCCTAAAAAATCCTGACAGAGGAAACTCATAGTTTAGCATTAAAATTTTCTTTACTTTTCCCATGAGTTTACAATGCTTTTGGAATATTTAAAGCATTGTTGTTGTGGAGAGAATATATTTAAACTTCTTCTTGATTATGCTGTTATGGATGAAGACATTGTGGAGGTTTATGAAAAAGGAGAGGATATTTTAGTTTTAACCAAAAGATTGGCTGGATTTTCTTTTGATACCCTGAAGAAAACTGACCATTTTTACTATTCGATTGATGAAAAAGGAACGGACATTAATTTTCTTAAAGAAAACTTTGCGAAAATTGAAAAAGTTAAACTGGTGAACAAAAGAAAGCATAAAAATGGAGAAGTGAGCTATGATTTTTATTATGAATTAGAAGATAGAACTTATCTAGTTTATGCAATCTCTTTTGAAGGGGAAACGCCAGTTTTGCTCAATGGATTTAAAGTAGATAGAAATTTCAGCCAGTTCAAAAAACACTTATTAAAAGCTTATAAGAAACAGCTTATTGGCTGACTAAAGGAACAACTAACGGGATGCTTTTAGATAATGTAACAGCGCCTTCTAAAAATTTAAGGTTTAAAGCTATAAATATAGTTTCTCTTCTGGGCAGTATCTTTAATTCAACATCGCTGAGATTCTCTAGAATCGCTGTATCTATATTACAGGATTCTAAAAAAGAGGAAAACTCCCTTATCTCTATAGCTACAATTTTCCCTTTTCCAGTCATGCTGAATATAATATCCCCTACTTCAAAATTATTCTTCACAATCTCATTTTCCTGCCGGCTGCTTACTATTAAACTATCACTATACTTATCATATGAAAATTTTTTCTTTTCCATTTTCCTTTATTATAATTTAAATAAAATATGCCTATATAAGATTTTGCATTACAATTAGATTTTTTTCCGGAATTCTTACTATTAATGGCCTTTTGCCGGGGTATTTTTGATTAGCTTCCTTTACAACTTCCCTGACACTCTTGCCATGCGATACTATCTTTTTATCGCATATCGCAACCCACTCTCCAATGTATCTACTTACATCTGATTTCAGAAAAAGTTCGTAGTTTTGATTTTCCATACTATTCTTAGGATTATTTATTATATAAAGTTATCTTTTTCTTCTTCAAATGGAAGGCCTTTATAATGCATTGTAACAACTGTTACAAAGAGAAAACTCATAACATAGAAAAACTTGGAAAAAGGGCTTAAAAATGATTTGTGTTGTGGAGAATAATAAAGAAGCTTATTTAAAAACAATCTGCCTTGTCGAATCAATAAGCTCTTTGCATAATATCATTAGCCCATCAATTTTTTCCTTGCTAAAGATAACTTTGGTGCTGTAGGTATAATCTTCTCTAAGCTCAATTAGGCTGTTATCTTTTTCTTCTTCAGTTTCTGCATATTTGAACATTTTTATGAACTTATCATCTAGCTCTATTTTTCCTTGTTCTTTTAAATGTTCAATTAAAGAAATAGTGCAGGTTTGGTTGCAGGATTCATAGCCAAATTTACTTGCTATCGCCAAAAAACAGTGGTACATGCAATAAAAAACAGCGCCTACGCTAGAATCCAGAAAATTTCCTTTTCTAAGATATTCTGTTTCTTTTAGCTTATACTCTGCTTTTTCAATATGCTCTTTTGCCTCTTCCATGTTTGGCTCGACTTTTAATAACCCTCTGTGTTTTGGCTGCTTGCCCTGTTTTTTGCATTCTTCAATCTCTCTTTCAGCTTTCTTTAAGCACCAATCCACCTGCTTAGAAACTTGCGACATTTTTTAAAACATCTACATATTTATCTTGCCCATAAAGTATAATTGCAGTTTTAACTATGTCTATTATAGGTTTCTTACCTTCCCTGATATTCTGCAGCAAATCAGCAGATGTAAGCTCGATTGAATGAATTTTTTTAGGAAGGATTTTCTGCCTTTTTTCTATCACTTCTCCAACATCCTTATATTCCGATTTTTTTATGACTAGCATTATATCAATATCATTTGCCTTGGAATAATCCCTAATAGCAGAACCATACATCATTATTATCCTTTCTCTCTTAAACAGCTCCTTAAATTCTTCTTTCCATCTCTTAAAATTATTGGCTTCATCAGCCAGCAGAAATGCAATTAGCTTTCTTGCGTAATCATTATCCAAGTTTATCTTGTATACTGTTGATTTGCCTATTTGCTTGCTGGTTAATAGGTTTTCGCTAAGAAATTTTTTTAGCATTTTCATGGCACCAACGCGGCTCATACCCAAAACCTTGCTTATGGAATTGGCATTGTAATAACTAGTAAAATCCTTAAATAAAATAAGGAGGGCATGTTTTTCTTTTTTAGTCAAAGTTACCATAATAACCTCTGGTTACTATATAGTAACTTATACTTACTATTTAAATGTTTCTAGTTTTTGAAAATTCCTTTAAGAGGTAGTAAGTGGCGTTTCCTGCACCCATAAACTAAAAGCAACTCCCATTGTATAAAAAGAGAGTAAGTTGCTTTTAGTTTCCTCCCAAAGGAGGAAACTCGTAATTAAGCATTAAAATTTTCTTTCTTTTTTTGTTATTCATTTTCCCTTTTTCATAAATTCAGTAAAGATACAGAACTTTTAAAGATAATTATAATTGAAAATATACTGAGAAATCTATAGATAATAACTAAATTTAAATATCTCTTGAATCTATTAAAAATCATGGGAATAAATAAAGGTGCAGGGGAAACTACAAGAATAGTATCATGCCATAGGGTAATTATTAACGCAGATGGAGAGGCATTGCGCCCTGACCGGGCAGAAAGTGAGCATGGGATAACTCCCGATATAGTATTTATCCGGTATGATGGATGGGGGCTTGGTGCTAGAGAATGCGACAGGAGTGTTGCTTATAGAATGTCGCCAGATGAATGGACACATTTTTTTACAATTGCAGACCGGAAGCTTAGGCCAATTGAGGAGTATACTGCATACTCTTTAACTAATGGAAACCAGAATTAAGCATTAAGTTTTATCTTGAAATCATCTTATGTTTTTAAGGGCGGTTGTATAAAAAATACTGGAAAAGAAAGCTACATGAACTTGATTGGAAATACCAATCTTCTTTCTTTATAATCTACTCTTCTAATGGTATGTTCTCTCTCGCACCCATTCAGATATTGCCTTTTTGCTGCTGGAATTGCGTTTTCTTCTACGCCAAAATAAAAGCCAAAAGCAGGGGCTGGGTCAGCAAACAAAGGAAGGACTATCTCTCCTTCTGTAAAGCAAGAGCCCATAAAAAGAGGGGACATTCCTTTAGAAAGCAAAGATGCGTGCTCTGCATCAAGGGCTTTTGTATCAGAATTCCTATAAACTTTAGGAGGAAATTTAGGACTGACAGTTACTTCTACTTTACTTGTTTCATCAGTTTCAGTATCAGTTACTTCTACTAAGCTCATTTAATTAAGTTAGGAAAAGGGCTTAAAAATAATTGTTGTTGTGGAGAAAATACGTTAATTTCCTATTTTCTTTACTTCTTACACCCCCTTCCCTACCCCTCTAATGTAAAATTACAATAAATTCCAAAAAAAGCAGTGCATCTTCTGGATGACAGACGAAGATGTTTTTTTGTTTATCCCAAAACTTCCCAATATCCGCCTTTATCTGGTCCGACTCTCTTTAATATGCCTTTTTGCTTTAATTTAGAGATATTCTTCTTAATCGCTTCAAGGCTAAGGTCCAGCTTATTTGCAATAGCCTCTCTAGAAATTGACGAATCTTTATCTATTAAAGCGAGAATCTTCTGTTGGGTCGCGTTTAATTTTACAGGGTACTTTTCAGGGTACTTTTCAGGGTACTTTTCAGATGTGCTTTTTTCTGCTTTATCTTTAAAGTCTTTGCTCTCTTCAATTTCTACAAAAAAGTAGCTTTCTTTTGGGATAAATTCCACCTTGTTATTATTTAATTCGCAAGCGGATTTTATTCTTCTTATTCCTGTGCCTACTCTTTCCATTAATTGAGTTCTTGAAAGAAGGTCTGCTAAAAGCCTGTTTCTTGGATAGCTTATTTTCCCAAACTGCTCTTTTGGAAAAGAGGAAAGAAGCCCGCCTGGATTGTTTATTACTATATTGCTCTTTAATTTTTCTATTGCAACCTCCCCATTCTCAAAATAGTCCCTATGAATTATCGCGTTTACAATTGCTTCCCTATAAGCTTCTTCTGGAAATTGAGGAAATTCTTTTCTTCTGATCTCTTTTATTTCAAATCTTACTGGAACCCTTTCTTTAAGATAGCTTACTGCAAATTCTATGTTTCCAATTATCCCCAAATCCACCTCTTTTTTATCTAAAATCTCCACTCTTTCATTATCTTTAAAATGAACGCATCTTATTCTTGATGAAGGAATATACTTGTTAGGCTCTTTTGCAAAAAATAAAACTCCTGCATTTGTCATGCCTTTTTCTGTTAAAACCTTCAAGCTCTCAAGGATTTCTTCTTTTGGTAGGTTATTTGTAATTTTGGCAAGCTTTAAAAAATAATCAAATTTCAAATCATCAAAATCCTTAAAATCAAAATTATCGCAGGGCTGTTCATCAAATCTTATTTTTCCTTCTTTGATGCTGAATTCCAGAATTTGGTTTCTTGAAAGCTTCTGTGAATTCGGGCCGATTCTCATAAAGAAACCTTCTGAGCACTGGTAGGGTTTACTTTTTCCTTCTTTAATCCCTACAATCAACACTCTATCAAATTCTTCTAATCCCACAATTATAGATGGATCACAGTTTCTTGCAATATCTACTATTTTGGATTTTAGCTCATTGGTTATTTTTATCCCCTTAACCTCTTTTTTATCATTGATGCCCAAAAATATCCTTCCTCCGCTGGAATTTGAAAAAGCAACCAGCTCTTTGGCAAATCTGCTATCAAGAGATTCCTTAAATTCAATAAATTGTCCCTCTCCTTCTCTAAGTATTATTTCAAACTCTTCTTTATTCATTCTTTTATAAGGTTATCTTGGTTTTTAGATTTTAGCATTTAAACTGCTGAAGCCTAAAACCTGAAACAGAACTTGTTACAAGATCGATGTTTAGGTCTTTATATTCTGGTTTTGAAAATTCTTTTAAGAGGTAGTAGGTGGCATTGCCCGCCCCTACAAACTAAAAGCAATATAAATTCTATAAAAAGAAAGCAATTTCTTTTAGTTTCCTCCCAAAGGAGGAAACTCATAGTTTAACATCAAAATTCTTTTCTTCTTTACTTTTCCCATAGAAAAACTTGGGAAAAGGGCTTAAAAACATTTGTTGTTGTGGAGAATATAGATGAAAAATACAAAATTATAAAAGCTATAGGCTATTCTTAAATTCATGGATGAAAAGGAGAAAGATGAAAAGAGATATATGCATATTGACACCAGCTGCAAGCTGCATGAAAACAAAAATACTGGAATTGCCTATAAAACCACTGACAAGGAGATTCACAAAGGGCTTGTATTGAGCAAGAAGCTGAAAAAAGAACTGAAAAGAGACTTAAATGCAGATAAGGATTATGGAAGGATTTATGCAATATGCATTCACTATCTGATTAAAGACGATTTAGCAATTTTTGATAAACTGGTAATATGCGGCGATGAAGATTACAAACGCACAAAGAAATATCTAGATGGGTTGTTTGAAGGAGACAAAGAATACTCAAAAAAAGAGATAATGAGCCTTTATGAGCTGAGGAAAACAACAGGCAAAAAGAAGCTAAAATCTTATGCAGACAATGCTGCCAGAGCTTACAGGAGAAGAGGATTGAAATCTTTTGCCAGAAGGCAAAAAAGTGTTCAGCTTAATGTTGTAGAGATAAATTATAAGAGGATAAAGGAGAAATGGATGGAAATTGAAAGAAAATGCAAGTAAGCAGAGAGTGATTTTTCCAAACCATTTACGCGCATACGCGCTGGATACCTTACATACATAAGGATTTTACAGGGTCAGTCTACTTACTTACTATTTATACATACATACAAACTATATAAAACTATCTTTTTCCTAAAATTCTTACAGAATAGTGCATTGTTACAACTGAAACAAGGAGGAAACTTATAGTTTAACATTAAAATTTTCTTATTCTTACTCTTAGGAATATTCTCTTTTGAAGGCATGTGAAAAGATGGAAAAAGGGCTTAAAAATCATTGTTGTTGTGGAGAATAATAAAGAATAAAAAGGAAAAAAGGCAGGTAAAAACATGGCGAAGATAAAAACAATGGAAATACCAGTTTGGCAGGCGTGGATAGCAATGAGACTGGGAATTAATCCAAGAGAGTTAACTGATACGAGAGCTGATGGGCGGCTTGAGACAGCAATAGCAAAACATCCAAAATTTCCTGGTACAATAACCTTGACAGAAGGAGATTTTGTAATTGAGAGTCTTAGAAGGCTTAATGGGTACATGACGACTACAACTACCCGCATAGAAGCCGCAGGAAGCAATACAGTTAATTTTAATTCCTTTATGAGAGCTTACTTAAGAGAAGGCGAATATAACGGAAATTCGCCAGGAGAAAAAGAAGCTTACCTTGAAGGACAGAGAGCAAGAACCCTTTGGGATAATAAAGAAGTAGATGTCCCACTCTCATAAATCTTTTTTATACTTCAACAATCTCTCTAACATTATACCTTTTGTCATAAGGTGAGGTGTGATAATGGATCTTCATCAGCAAATCTATTACTATGCCAAAGCTGAAGAGGATGATGCCGGCAATTATGAGGAAAAAGCCGAGGCTAAACCAGGCATTGCCTGATAAGTCGTAATTTAGGAATATTTTTCCGTATAACATCCATATTTCTATTAATATGCCAACTAAAAAGGAGAAAATTCCTATTGAGCCAAAAATATGCAAAGGCCTTTGAGAGTATTTATCTATAAACCAGACATATACTAAATCAACAAAGCCTCTCAAGGCTTTTTTATAGCCATACTTAGTTGTTCCTGAAATTCTTGGGCGATGATTTACAACAATTTCATCGATTCTAAAGCCTTTCCACCTTAGATAGGCTAAAATGTAGCGGTGCATTTCTCCTGTTAAATCCAGATTTTTCACTGCCTTGTTTCTATAGACTCTTAAGGTGCATCCTGTATCATGGACTTGGTCTGAAATTAAAAACCTTCTCATTCCATGCCCTATCTTAGTGAGGGTTCTTATTCCTAGGCTGTCTTTTCTATCCTTCCTCCATCCGCAAACAACATCTAGGTTTTCATCTTCCAGCTTTTTTATCATTGATGGAATATCTTTTGGGTCATTTTGAAGGTCTGCATCCAGAGAAATAACATACTCGCCTTGAGATGCTTTAAATCCCGCATCTAAAGCAGTTGCCTGGCCATAGTTCCTGTTTAAGCTTATTATTTTTACTTTTTTAAGCTGCTTAAGAACTGAAAGAGAATTATCAGTTGAGCCATCATTAATGTAGATTACTTCGTAATCACCATCCAAAGAATTCATTACTTCTTTTATCTCTTTGTCTAATTGAATTATGTTTCCTTCTTCATTAAAAACTGGGACTGCAACTGAATATTTAATGCCTTTTTTCATCCCTTTATTAAGCATCGCTTCCATATAAATGTTCTTTTAAAGAATTATTTAAAGATTGTCGTATTATTAAGTATATAATTACTATGGATAAAAAGAGGGGCTAACTGATAAACCAAAAGATTTATATACATAATATTATGTATATAAGTACATAAATATTAATATAACATTTAAATAAGAATGGAAACTGAAAATAAGATAATAAAATTATTTGTTAGCGAAAAGGAGCCAAAGACTATCAGGGAGATATCTAAAAGAATAAAAGCGGATTATAAAATAACATATACTGCAGCAAAAAGGCTCTTGGATAAAAAAATCCTTTTGGGAAAAGAAGTTGGAAAAAGCATACTATGTTCGTTAAGTGATTCTTATTATGGCAGTGAGATTTATTGCGCTGAAAATAAAAGAAAAGAAGAGCTCCTTAAAAACAAGAATGTCAGCTTAATGTACAAAGAGATAATTAAAAACACAGGCTCTGCATTTTTCATCTTTATCCTATTTGGCTCCTATGCAAAAGGAAAAGAAACAGCTAATTCAGATATTGATATCCTAATTATTTCCAATGAAAAAGAGATTGAAAATAAAGTAAATGAGGCGCTTTCTCTTATGCCTCTAAAGACTCATGCTCTCTTTTTTAGTGAAGAAGAGTTTATAAGAATGAAAGACTCTAAAAAGTCAAATGTTGTTAAGGAGGCTATAGAAAACAATATAATCTTATATGGCATAGAAAATTATTATAAACTGAAAAATGATTGATGAAAAGAGAATAAAAGAAGCTGAATCCAATGTGAGACAATATTTAGAAGAAGGGCTTATTAAAAAGCAGGAAAACAAAACTGCCAAAGAAATGTATCTTGAAAATAGCAATGTTTCATTAGAGACTGCTCAAAAACTGCTAACTCTAGAAACTAGCGCTTACAAGCCATATCTTTGGGTCATTATCTCTTCTTATTATTCGATGTATTACATTGCAAATGCAGTTTTATTAGAATTAGGATATAAAATTGGGGACAAAATAAGCCATAAAGTCACAAGCGATGCGCTGATAGTTTTTGCAAGGAATAAACTCAAAAAGGAACTATTAGAAGGATATGAGAATATTAAAGATGATGCACTGGAATTAATTTCTTCGAAAACAGATAATTTATTGCAGTCCTTTGATTTAGAGAGAGAGAAAAGATCAAAGTTTCAATACCAGATGGACGAAAAAGCCAAGCAGTCAAAAGCACTTACTTCCCTGGAGAGGGCAAAAGAGTTTGTTTTTGAGATGAAAAAACTATTGGACTAAAAAATATTTAAAAAGGAAAGCCCTTATTGGGATACAAAGAAGAAGAGAGTATAAAAAAATAGGGGATTTTATTCGGGATTTTTAACTTGCGATTTCTTTTCATAACTATTTGTTACTAAAACTCTTCTGTATCTTGCACCCATAGCTGAATAGAAACTTAGAAGGGAGGCTCCAAAAAGAATTCCAAAACTGTTCATATCTCTTTTACAGAAATATTTGTAAGAGTAATACCCAAAAAGTAAAGTCAAGGGAACACTGAGCTTTTCTGCAAAGCAGGTCCTATTGTACCTTTTTTCAAGATTTTCTAAGGTCTCCCGCCTTCTGGCTATTCTCCTGAGTTCTGCTTCACTTGATGCAAAATCGTCATCTAAGCCAGAAAGTGAATCTATTTCATCCAAAAGCGATTCTAAAGAATCAACTAAACCACTTATTGCCTTCCCCTGAAGAATTCCATAAATTTTTCCATTTTTCCATCTCTCAAAGAATTTAGGTTTAAAATACCAGGCTTCAGCTTTCTGAATCACATCACCTACTCTCTGAAATATCATTTATGCCTGAAATAGATGTTATTTTTAAGAATTGTTGTGATAGAAGGTAAAAAAGAAAGTAGAAAAAGGCAGAAAAGAGGGAATTTCTATTTTCCTAAGAGCTTTCTTATTTCTTCGTTAAACTTCTTCGCTCGGCTTAGGGAAGTTTCTGCCTTGTTCTTCATTGCAATTTCGCCCATTTCATAAGTGAATCTTGCCCTCTTCTCTTTTTCACTGGAGTAGTCTAAAATAACTTCCCTTGCTTTTTCTTTTCCAAGAATTTGTGAAGCTTCCTGCCCTGCATTTTGGAAATCCTCAATAAAATGGCGCTCTAGCTTACCATTGGAATAAAAATAATAAACTAAGGCATTAAACACATGAAAGTGAATGGATTCGTCTGTTTTTATTTTAACTCCCAGGCTTTCCAGCAATGCCCTTGCTATGTAGAACATAGAATAATAACTGGAGTTTATAACCCACAAAAATCCATTGAAGCTAGAAAAACCTAAAGATTCTTTTATTTTTTCGTTTGTAGAGATTTCAAATAATGCTTTTGCAGAATCTAAGGAGTCTCTAGAGTTTTTTATGAAAAAATCAACATATTGAGACTCGCTGGTTTTTATGATAGTGCCATTATTTATGCTTTTTATTGCATTTTCCTTAGCTTCATTCAGCTTTTTATCCTCTAGCATTTTTTAAGATTCTATAATAGTTTTCCCCCCCAAAAACTATTAAATGTTTGTTTAAAGACTCATTTAGTACATTTAATTTTTCCCTTTTTGAAAGCATTTCATAAGCGCTTTCTATTGATATAACGCTTAAATCAATCTTAAAAGAAAAATTAGATGCCAGATTTGAAATAATCTTTTCCATTTTTTCTATGCCCTCTTTTTTATTGACAATTAGAAGGATATCCAGATCTCTAAATTTATTCTTTTCAACAAAAGAGCCAAAAATTAAAAAGATAAAAAAATCCTCTTTTATTCCCCTTAGGCAGTCTTCCAAAAACAGAGACACAGATTTTTGTTTTAAAATCCGCTCTTTTGTCCTCTGAGATTCTATATATGCGAGTTCAGGAAAGTGGTCCTGGTAATTTATATACAGTAATTTTCTCTCATCAGCAGCAAGAAATCCATTTTCCAAGAGAGCTTTTGTAGAGCGGTGTATCAATGGATAGGGCTTTTTTAAAAATGTCGCAATTTCATTTATACTAAACTTTTTATTAATCTTTGAAACAAATATCTTTAGTATTTCCTCTTGAGTTTTAGTGAACATTTTATATTATACCTATTTAGATATATAACTATATCTTTTTTAGTATATAAATCTTTGCATTGTTACAACTGAAACACTATAGCCCGGCTTGGCATAGCCTTTGGCTATGTCAGAAAATTCCACGAATCTAGCAGGAATTTTCATGCATCCAGAAGTCCTATAAATAGACTCAAGGACTTCTTGATTTCATAAGACACAGGTGAATCTCCTTTTACAAGTGGAGGAAACTCGTAATTTAACATTAAAACTTATTTTAAATTAAGAATTATTTAAAGACTATCGTATTAAAAGGACTATATCATCAGGACTTGGCAGTGAAACAAATCACGAAGAAAATTTAAATAATAAGGTTCATTTATATGTAAAGAATAATGGGATTAGAATGATAAGATTAAGTAGATTGACAAGAAGGGAATTCTTAGAAATAACAGGAATTACTGCAACTGCAGTAACTTTTGCAGGCTGCGGTTTAAGAATCGGCTGGGACGAGGATTCTATAACTAAAGCTGCTGAGCCTCCGAGAGAAGAAATGATCAGGCCATTCAGGCCGCCCAGATTGCATTCTACACAAACACCCTATGAAATAATCGAAGCTGTGCCGCAAAGTGATGAAAGAAGCTTAATTCATATTCATGGGGAAAGAGATATTGTAGCCAGTTTAAAGGCATTTGGTCCAGATTATCTTAATGAAAATATTGAAAGAATGCAATTGCCTTTCTTACATCCTCAAACAGGAGAAAGAATCAATTTTAGAGAGCCTACTACTGCCGAATCTATTTTAATGGAGTCTTACGAGTTTGTAAGAGCTGCCAACCCAAAAATTTTGGATACTCGGGTGCATGATTATCACATAAATCGTTTTTTTTACCATAGTCTTCAGCTTGGAAGAATAGTTAGGGCAGCAGAAGGATTTTATGTAAACCCCCCAAGAGTTTACCCTACTCCTTGGAAGGGCGTCTTGAGACCAGAAACTAATGAAGATGTTCTTAAGCCGCTTCTAGACGGGACTGCTCCGATTAAAGTTGGCAAAGGGAAAATTTATATTGTTCGAGACAGGGGAAATTTAAGAGATTTTGGCTATGCTGAATACGACACTTTCAGACAAACTTCTAGAGGAGGTGATGGCCTAGAGGTAGGAGAGTTTATAGAAAGCGGTCTAGCCAGAGTATTGGAGCATACTGAAGAAAAAACAGCCAGAAATTTTGGAGAGATCTGTTATTTAGGAGACTATCCACATGGTATATATATCGAGGGTTTTGACAGCATTAAGCTTGACTGGCCTCAAGGATTTATTAAAAGGCCTGAGGAAAGGGTTGCTGCATTGGAGACCTATGACGGATTATTGCGGCTTACCGGCGAACATTACGACTACTTCCACTCCGGAGCTGGCGTCCCCGGAGGAGGCTGGGCCAATGGTGTCGGTATATGGGGCGACGACTACGGCAGCTTTGTTTTTGGGATACTTGCCAAAAGCACAGAAGGCGCTTCTCAAGGTTCTTAAGCTGGCTTAAAAGATTGTTGTATAAGCGAGCATATAAATTTCTAAGTAAGCCAATTATCAGAAGCCAAAGAAAGAGGCCCGCCATAAGGAGGGACTGGCTCCAATTCAGGGTAGTTAGTTGAATATCTTAATGAGGGAAGCAAAAAATCAGTAACTTGAAAACCTCCAAAAAGCTTAGGCTTAACAATACGATGGGCTTCTAACTCCGCATCATAAACAAGCTTTCCATCTTTAGAAGAAACACGAATCATATGAAGCCCAACATTAACGTCCCCGGATTTTTCATCTGCTCCTAAAGGAGTGGTTAGCTGGACTATTTCGTCATCAGTAACCCTTTCTTCCAGATAATCCAACAAAGGATTTCCTGTATCAAAACCCTCATCCCACTTCCTTCCTAAAGCAAAAAAACGTTTAGGATCAGCAAAGCTCTTCTGAACAACGACTTCGTGAGCTTTGAAATTCCAATCAGAAAAAAGCAAGAAAGGATGGCATGCTTCTCTATAATCTCTCTGAACAAAACCTTCATAAGGCTCTCTAACAGTATCGGTCAAGAAATGCACCCCGCACTCCCTTAAATCTTCCAGTCTATCATAAACACGCCTAATACTAAGCCTGTTAATATTGCCTTCTCGAAAGTCTGTTCTCAAAGCAATCAATTGGCTGGTTGGCTTCATAAAACATAAATGAGCTAAGGGTTTAAAAGCATTGTTGTATTAAAAAAGAAGAATATTATCGAAAAGTTTATATAAGGAAAAAATCTAAGAAGAATAACCCAAGGATTAAGAGTTCTGTGATATTTTTAAAATGAAAATAGAAATATTGGAAACATTAACACCTGTAACAGAAGAGAGCCCCAGATTAAACGGAAGGCTGACTCTGCAGGATGCTGAATCAGGAATTTCTCCTTTCAGGGCATATTTCCATGAATCAATGTTCCGGGGAGGATTCAACCTCTTTTCTAAAGAGGCTAGAGAGGAAGCAAAAGGCCATTTAATAAGGGCCATAGCTGCCTGCGAGCATTTGAAGGATGCTAGTTTCTTACTGGCAGTGTGCTGGCAGAGAGATAGATATAAAATAACAGATATTCTAAGGCCGAAAATAAAGCAGTGGGCTTTAGAGCCAGAATATAGGGCATTTAGATTCGAAGATGGAATCTACCAGCCAGAAGCTGGAGGAGTTATGCTAGGAGATGGATTAAGAATTCTTGGGCGAGAAGAAGAATACAGAAGACACACCCGTTCAATGGCCCAGTTTTTAAAACAGCCTCCACAACTGGATGGATTCTCAATCAGGGAACTTTACAGCATAGTAAAGTAAAATCTTAAAAGTAAGTAAAAAGAGGGGAAAATTAGAAAGATAAAACTGCCTTTTTCATGTGAAAATAAAACCCGGCATTGTCTAGAAGACTACAGAATATTTTATGCCTTTTTTATAATAGATTGGCATATTAATGAGCCTATAATTAATACAGACAAAATGAAAGTAAAAAGAGGAGTTTTATCTCATCTTCTTAGAATGCCTTAAAAGCCAATCATGATTCTCTTCATTGGATATTAAATCTAATCCTTCAACCCTGCTTTCTTTTCCTCTCGGAGCTAATTTTGCAACTAAAATGCGCTCTTCTGTGACTTTTGGAACAGGAGAGCCATCAATTGTCAAATAAAAAATATTGTTCTGAAAGTTTTCATCATTCAGCTTTCCTGCAATAACAATTGACAATGGATCCTGGTTTACAACCTCGAACCTGTTGATAAACCCTTCAAAACCAGTCCTGGAATAAGCAGGCCATAATTCCTTGTTATTTAACTTTAAATCCCAGCCGCAGGCAGTTGTTAAAAATCCATATCTCGTGTTCCTGGTTGTTTGAGTTATTTCCCCCTTGGGATGCCAGGTCTCTTGAAGCACAGCAACAGCAGAAGGCTTAATCTTTCCTTCTGGGTCAAAACAGTAAACAAGCTCATCGCAGGAAGAGGTTCTTGCATGGAGATACCAATTAGGGTCTGATTCAATTGGCGGTATAATAGAACTTATGCCTGCAATATGCAGTTCAGTTACCCCCAACACTCTGGCAAGGCCCTCAATATTAAAATCGCTGTTTCTTAAAAAACTCTTTCCTTGCAAGTCATAAATCCCTGTTCGATGATAGCCTCCTGCAATAATTACCTTTCCATCTGGAAGGGTCTGGATATCCTGAATATTAATATGGACCTGCTTCCTCATATGCCTATCTAAGAATTTCCTGCTGATAGTCATTTTATTGCCAGACTTTAACTCGCGCAGATTACGCGCTCTGTGCAAGCCAGTAGAAGTTCCTACATAAATCTCGTTGCCGCTTTCACGAATAGAAGAAACTCGATGATATTCCGGAGTTTTGACTACAGATAAACAGTCTCCTCTGGAATAGGTGTGTTCAAGACCCTTATCCAAAGGGGCATAAACAACTTCTCTTTCCATGGCAAATAAAATGCCTTTAATATTCTTGGTCATCTTAAGGTATCAAAACTCCTTTCCCTTGAGTGTTAAAGATAATTAATCTCTTCCTTGAAGAGCTGATGTAATTGCTCTGGATCTGTCAACAATTCCTTTTAATTGCGTGTTTAAAGCTTGATAATCATTATCACCGATTCCAGGAAGAACTTCTGCTATTTTTTCAGCAAAAATAGCCCTGCTTTCAGGCACACCTTCCCAGATATTATCAGGAGTATAGGTTCCCTGATGAGGCCCATTCAGGACTTTCAAATAACAATTTTGTGCTGCCAATGCAATATCGCTTGGAACACTGGAAACTCTTCTGCCTTGGTCATAGTTCCTGTTTAAAAAATATAAGTCCCTTACTGCAGAAGCTGTCTTTGGATTAACTGAGGCAATCCCCATATCGCAAAGAACTTTTGGGACCAAGCCCACTTCAGGAACTTCAACTAATTCTTCATCCCGCTGTCTTTTTGGTTGAGCATCATAACCTGAAAAACTAGAAAGAGCTGCAGTAAGCCCTATTACATGATAGGCTAAAGCCCGCCTCAATTTCCTTGCTAGCCCAGAGCCAACATTCCCTCTTGGTGATTCTTTTTGTGATGTCATATTTTTGACAATATTTCCCCCTTTATAAACCTTTCGTTTTGTTACTACTAAATAGTTATATGTACTTACTTGTTTTATTCCCTGATTATACAAAAGGTATTTTTAAGCATTGTTGTGGAGAACAATAAAAAATAAAAAGAAGAATATACAGATAAAAACATGGCGAAGATGAAAACAATGGAAATACCAGTATGGCAGGCGTGGATAGGGATTAGGCTGGGAATTAACCCGAGAGAGTTAACTGATACGCAAGCTGACGGTAGGCTTGAGAAAGCAATCGCAAAACATCCAAAATTTCCAGGCATAATAACATTAACAGAAACTGATTTTGTAATTGAGAATACTAGCGAGATAAATGGCTATAGTGCAACTACAACCACTCGCATAGAGGGTGCTGGAAGCAACCTGGCTCCATTTGTCCAGTTTGAAAGAGCCTATCTTCGTGAAGGAGAATACACTGGAACCTACGCAGCTGCAAGACAAGCCTACCTAGAGGGGCAGAAAGCAAGGACACTTTGGGATAATAAAGAAGAGGAGATTGCACTGAACTAAAGATTGTTACATTGAAAAAGAGCATATATCAATTATCTCGATGCATTTGTTTCTGCCAGTATTCTACCATTGCGGCTTTATCTGGATATAGTACCTCGCCTTCTACAACATGCATACATAAGCAGTCACCGCGATCAACAACTCTTATTTCATGATAGTTACGACACTCGCGCCTTACAAAATCAGGAACTTCTACTGCTGTCATCCATTGTGGGTCATCGTACCTTCCTTCTTTATCTATTAGATATACAGCTAATTTTTCTTGCGGTGAATCTCTTGTTGCCATCTTAAAACATCAGAACTCTTATTTTTTAGCTGATTAATATCGAAAAATGGGGTTTTTAAAAGTATGGTCGTAAAAGGCAAGTAAAAAAACCTGTTTTTACTTATATGAAGTAATAAGATAGTTTTAAATAAAAGATGTGCCCTTATTCTTTATGAAAAATTGGATGGTATTGGTAGGGGTATTTTTCTTAATGATTTTTATGGTTGGAGGAGCGAGTTTTGTGAGTGCTGCTGTTTCATATGAAGATAATTTTGAAGATGGGATAATTAATAATAGCCTCTGGATATATGGAGGTGAAAAACGCGGCAATATAGGTGTAGGAGGCGATTGGCAGTGGTCAAATGAAGAAATTGCGGCATCTGATGGATATTTTAAAGCCCGAGTTTGGGGCCCTTATACTAGTGAAACTTACACTGGAACAGCCTGGATAAGAACTACTCAAAACTTCAATGATGGAAAAATCCATTTGATTAACTTTGTCTGGGAACCTGGTTTTTCTGATACGCATTTCAATGAATATTTCCTGCAGATTACTGATGGAGCTCTTGGAGATGTTGTATGGTGGCAGGAATACGGGATGGACGGAACAAGTGATATCCTGTGGAGAGAGTATGAGCCTGGGAACTGGACTCGAGGACTAATATTTGATAATGAGGAGTCTCCTGGAAAATTGTACTGGTCTTTAGAGATACGGCCTTCTGGTGTGGCGCGTCTTTATAGTGAACCAGATGGCGACGGGCTAGTAATCAGCCAGGAATCACTGGACCCTGATAAAGAATGGTATTTCAGGCTGATGGTTTTGGATGGCACAAGCGCAGGATTTAATGCAGGAGATTCGTGGTTTAATCTTTATGATTTCTCTGCCAGTGTTGATGAGTCTGAGCAAAGGCTCTCAACTCTAGAATCAAATATGTCTTCAATTTTTTCATGGAAAAAGACAATTGAGTCCTGGAAAACAACAATGGACAGCTGGAAAACAACAATAACAAACACATTATCCGGCATCACTACAAAAATAAATGGATTGACAACAAAAACAGATAATCAGGAAACAAGAATAAAAGCCCTTGAAAATAAAAACTGCACCTGCCAGGGCAATCAAACAACCCTTCCAAACTACTTTAAGTACTTATCTTCTTCTGAAAGAAAAAAGATGGTTTGCGGTTATGCAGAAGAAAAACATTGGAATAGTCTAACTGATTTGGGATTTAACTGTACTGTGACTTACAGACAAACATCAAGAGGGGAAAGAGCAACCTGCAAGTGTGAATAGATAAAGTAAGATGGTAGTAAAAGGCAAGTAAAAAGAAAGAATAAAAAAGAGGGTAAAATTAATTTTCTATTCTCATTGCTTTATCTCCCAAAATTTGCAAGCATTGCATGTTGCTCCAAAGAAGGCTCATTGAAGCTATGGCTCCGGGCTCTTCTTTTTCTTTTAATAATCTTAGAATATTTTTCTTTGACATCTCATTAGACCTTGTTACTGCTTCTTCTGCTGTATTGCCCTTAAGCAGGGAGCTTACTATCAGGTTTGAGGGCTCTAAAAACAATTTGGCTGTATTGTCATTTAGAGGTTTAGCAGACCATCTTTCATCAATCCAAAAACTAAATGGCAGGTTATATCCAATAAAACAGCCATTGTTCAGACAAGCTTTATTTCCAAGAGAGGTAGCAGACCAGCATGCGCGTGCATAAACCAGCCGTGAGTTTAGTAATTCATGATTCACATTTTCTTCTACTAATATTTCTTCCTCATCACCTATTTTGTCACCATAGATTGCAGTCTTGGTTCCATGGGCATTGAAGAACACGATTGCTGGATTGTTCTTCTCTATCATTTTTTCAAAATTCTCTTTTGTTAGTCTTGGCTTCTTTAAGTCTAAAACAGAAAACATTTTCTCTTCAGATTCTTTTATTAAGAGTCCTGCATAATAAAATAGATAAGTTGTTGGCAGGTCATAACACGGGCGGGTAAAAAGGATGGTTTTCATTCTGCAAGAGCATTTGCAAATTCCCCACTGGAGAGAGCTTTTATAAATGAAAGATGCGAATTGATTATCTGCATGCCTATTTCATCCTCTGCTTCTACATGCTGTTTTAATTCTTCTTTAGTAAGCGCTTCTCCTCCACCAATAGAGAGCTTAAAGTTAGGGGGGATGCTTGTTTCTATTCTCCAGAGTACCAGGTTTTTTATTTCTGGATCCATTCTTCTTGCCTTATTCTTTTCATTTGTCTCGCTCATAGTATCTCTAATTTCTCCATCATTTTTAAAATTTTCTTGCCTAATCCAGAATCATTCTTAATCTCAATCATGGCAGTATTCCAGGTAAATGGCTTATCATCTACAACTGCAACAATGTCTCCTCCCCTAACTTTCTCAGGAATATTAGCAAAAATCTTTAAAAATTTTGCTTTTTTATCTTCCATAATCTAAATATGCAAATGCTCTTTTTAATTCTTTGTATTTTAGAGTTTTTATGTTTCCTTCTTCATTAAAAACTGGAACAACTATAGAGTAATATTGTTGTGATAAAAGGTAACTAACTGGCATAAAAAATCTTCTTAAATTTTCATCAAGAGAGAGTAATAATAAATGTTTAAATAAAAGAGAAACATGATTTATTGATGAAAAAAGGAGTGGTATTAATTCTTATAGGAGTTCTTTTAATTATTCCCTTGAATAATCTGGTTAATGCATTAAATATAACTATAATAAGCCCTTATGAAGGGCAGAATTTCACTTTACCTCATGATACTCCTGGAAAATATATAGATGTTAATATTTCTACTGATGAAGAAGCTACTTGTTTGGTAATTCCAGGAATTTGCCAGGATGGCGGGATGATTGGTGTATGTTTATACTTCTATCCTCAAAATTTATCCACAGAAGATGGCAAAAACCATTCTATGAGCTTATTTGTTCAGGAGTATTTGGGATATCCTAAGCAAGTTTTAGATTTTGAATGCAAAGATACGTCAAATCAAACATTTTACAATGAAACTTTTTTTTCTGTAGAGCATGAAGCCTGCACTCCTAATCTTGAAAACACTTCCTGGAGTGAATGGGAAAATGATTTTCCTTGCGGCATTAACAACAAAGTCGACCAGATAAGATTCTTTATTCAGTATGATACTGAAAACTGCGGCATAATACCCAATCAAACTTTTTATGAACACAGAGAGAACTACTGCGATTATTGCTCTCAAAACATAACAGGCCCATTTTATAATAACTGGTCAGAATGCAACGAGTACGGGATAAGGAACAGGAGGGGCTATTATATTGATTTAAATTTTGAGTCTTGCTGCGAGGTTACGAATTTTCCAGAGGATTGCGGGATAAAAAATGACTTCAGGAATTTTACTGAAGAAGAAGACTGCAATTTATCCCTTAACATTTTTGTAAAAGAGCCTTCTAGATCTCTTTACGAATCAAGAAGAATAGATTTTGATATTAATTCAACTATCCAATTAGAGATTTTGGAGCTTATAGACTATTTTGGAGACAACGAATGGGATGGTTTATGCGAGGACTGCAAGAGCCATCAAGGAAGCCGTATCTTCAGAGATGGAAAGCATAATTTAACAATAAGGGGCAGAAACGATGGAAAAGAGGCGTTTGCTTTTGTTTCCTTTTTAGTTGACACGAAAAATCCAGTCATACATACCATGAACCCTAGAGGAAACAGGTTTACAAATGGCAGTAACTTCTATGTCCAGTATACAGAAGAAAACTGCAAATCAGTGCTCTTAGAAGTATTTGGGTTTGGAGGAATTGGAAACAAGACTGCAAGCAGAGAGCCTTGTAAATCTGGAAGAAGTAAAAACGAAAGCTTTTCCTTAAATCTTACTGATTTTAACAATCAAGAAGTATCCTATCAATTTACTGTTTATGATATCTCTGAAAAGAAAACCAGGTCTAGATTTATTAAAGTCAGGGTTGACACAACTCCTCCAAAAATTAATAACCCGCATAATATGATAAACAGAACTGCCAGAAGTTATGCTTATCTAAAAATAAACATAACTGAGATTAATTTAGACAAAGTAGAATATAAAGACTTAAATGACCCTAGGGCAAGGTGGAGAACAGCATGCACAAGATTAAGAGAAGATATTTGCGAAAGGAGAATAAGATTAACAGGATATTCCCCTAAGCTAGCGATAAGAGTTCTAGATGAGGCTGGAAACAGCGATTACGCTGAGGTATAAAATTATGGTGAAAAGAAAGATTGAAAAGTATCAGATAGGTTTTCCCTTGGTTTTGTTGCTTGGTTGATTTGGCTCATTTGCAGCTGGTTCTGGGAAGATATAGATTTCTACACTCTGGCCTGTGACTGATATTGCATTGTTCTGAAGGATGTTTCCTGGAGAATACGAAAGGTAAATTCCAGGGCTTTCAGATCCTGAAGTTGAAATTTTGTTGTTTATGATTGTTGAATTGGTTGTGTAATCCAGGTAGATGCCTCTGCTTTCAGAGCCAGAGTTTGTTATGTCGCTTCCTGAAATCATGGATCTTGTGGCTGAATAAAGGGAAATTCCCTGGCTTGTTGAGCCTGATGTTACAATTGTTGTTCTTGATACTATATTATCAACAGAAGAATCAACAATAAACGCCTTGCTGCCAGAGCCGGCAGTTATAATAGAATTATCCAGGAAAATATTTGCGTCTGAAGAAGATTTAATAGAGATGCCAGTGCCAGAAGATCCGAGAGTGGAAACATTAGTGCCTGAGATTTTGCAGTAGGAAGAAGATTCAAAGAAAACTGCCTGGCTGTCTGATGCAAGAGTAATTATGCTGTTATTCAGGATTGTCCCATTATTGGAATTTACAAAATAGATAGCATATTTATTGCCAGTTGTATTGGATGCTTCTACAAGCACGCAATTTTTTATTGAAGTTAGATTATAAGTGCTTATAATCCCATATCCAACGTTTCCTGAAGAAGAAAAGTTTATCATATTACCCTGGCAATCTATAGTAACATTGTTTGCAGATATATTGAAACAAGTTTCATTAGAAGAAACATTCTGTATAAGATAGTAGACTTTATTGGATTGATTCAGCTCTCTGCAGGAAGTTATGTTCTCATAAGTTTTATTCTTTAATTTAGGTACAAAGAAGAGTAGAAGAAAAAGCAATAAGATTAATATTAAAGCTATTAAAAGCCCAATCCACAATTTTTTATTTGTGGTTAATTCCCCTCTTTTTTTCATATAAGAAGATGTTTTAGGATATTTTAAAGATTGTGGTGAAGAAGAAAAGTTTAAATCTCTACAGGTTGATGGTGAAAAAATCTGGAAAGGCTTAAATATATTTGTTACTTAAGGTGTTAATGGCTTTGGAAAGGGCAGTTGTGGTGGCTTTATCTGGGATTATTGCAGTAGCTGGAATGTCTCTTGATTCTAAATGTCTTGCTCAGGGCGCTGGGCAAGCTAAGCAAGAAACAGCTGCTACTGCTCCCCTATCAGAAAACAAGGCATTAGAAGTAGAATATGTAAACTACTGATGGGCTAAAGCCCACAGCGTTTAGTAATTAAAATTCATTAATTCTTCTCTGTAAAACAACAACTTCTTTTTTCTGAGGAACAATCTTCTTCCAATGCTTTTCCTGACTTT
>Ga0315277_10001647_pt1 | contig 32087 bp, 25 predicted proteins | sample YL17G05_15_MG_FD_203695 | JGI IMG/M metagenome (GOLD analysis project Ga0315277, IMG submission 203695) | Sediment microbial communities from Yellowstone Lake, YNP, Wyoming, USA - YL17G05_15 | ecosystem: Environmental > Aquatic > Freshwater > Lake > Sediment | place: USA: Wyoming | collected...
ATGAACATGCTGTTGGCGCCGATGCCCGGCGCGATTCACAAACCGAGCAAGGACAAAGACAAGTCGCACAAGAAACCGCGGGAGGCAGAGGAATCGTCGGTTCCCTCGGAAGCCGTATCGCACGAGGAAACCTCGGACGGATAATCCCAAATGACCGGAGACTAACTATGCCCAAGCGAAAAACCAATAGATCGGCGGCCAAACGCATCAAGCGGACCGGGACCGGAAAGCTCAAACGGCAGCACTCGATGCACAGCCATATTCTGACCAAGAAGCCGGCCAAGCGAAAACGCCGTATACGGAAGTCCACGATTGTCGACAGCCGCAACGTCAGGAAGCTGGAAGTCCTGCTCCCGTACTGATTTCGGCTGCACAGGACAGCCGCAGCGACTCGATTGGAAAATAGACGAATGAAGGAGTGAGCGTATATGCCGCGTGCAATGAATAATGTCGCCGCGAAACGCCGGCACAAAAGTGTGCTTAAGAAGGCGAGCGGTTATTACGGCGGACGCAGCCGTCTCTATCGGACGGCGCTGGAAACCGTCCACAAGGGGATGGTCTACGCCTACCGCGACCGTCGGAATAAAAAGCGCGACTTCCGTCGGCTCTGGATTACCCGCATCTCGGCGGGGGCCAAGATCTGCGGGATGAATTACTCGACTTTTATGGACGGTCTCAAGAAATCGGGCATTGACCTCGATCGCAAGACCCTGGCTGACATCGCCGTCCGTGACATGAGCACGTTCGAGCGCCTGGCGGCCATGGCCAAGGCCTGATTTCGGTATGGACATATCCGACAGACTGCGACAACTCGAACAGGCCGCCAAGGGTGAATTATCGGGCGCCGAATCGGCCGATCTTTTGGAGCAGATTCGGGTCCGCTACCTGGGCAAGAAGGGCGAATTGACCGCCGTCCTGCGCGGCCTCAAAGATCTCTCCGTCGATGAGCGAAAGACCATCGGCGGCTTGGCCAATCGGATCAAGACCGACCTGGAACAACTCATTGTCGAACGGCGGGAGGATCTGACCGCGGTTTCCTCCAAAGACGCCGCGCCGGATTATACTCTGCCCGGTCGCCCCTGTTACTTCGGCCATCGTCATCTGATCACGATCGTCATGGACGAGATTATCGGCATCTTTCAGCGCATGGGGTTTGAAATCGCCGACGGCCCGGAAATCGAAAGCGATTATTACAACTTCGGCGCCCTCAATTTTCCCCCCGATCACCCGGCCCGCGACGAGCAGGATACATTTTATGTCGAGGGGGGGCTGCTTCTGCGCACCCACACGTCACCGGTTCAGGTGCGTGAATTCGAAAAGCGGACGCCGCCGGTGAAAATTATCGCGCCCGGCAGGGTGTTCCGCAACGAGGCGGTCAGCGCCCGACACTACTGCGTTTTTCATCAGGTGGAAGGCTTTTACGTCGATACCCGCGTGACCTTCGGCGATCTCAAAGGCGCCCTCGAGGCGTTTTGCTTCGAGTTTTTCCAGGAAGGCGTCAAACTACGTTTTCGACCCAGCTTTTTCCCCTTCACGGAGCCGTCGGCAGAAGTCGACGTGCAGTGTTTTTTCTGCGGCGGCAAGGGCTGCCCGCTGTGCAAATACGAGGGGTGGCTGGAAATCCTCGGCTGCGGCATGATCGATCCGGCGGTCTTCACGGCCGTCGGGTATGACAACGACAAATATACCGGATATGCGTTTGGCATGGGCGTCGAGCGTATCGCGCAGTTGAAGTATCAGGTCAATGATATCCGGTTGGTCTACGACAACGATATCAGGTTCATCAGGCAGTTCCGGTGATCTATGAAATTACCGCATAGCTGGCTTTGCGAATTATCCGGGGTGAACTGGTCCGTCGAGGAGATGGAAAAGCGGCTGACCGGTTCGGGTACCGCCGGCGTGGCCGAACGGATCGACCCGGCGCATTTTGCGCACGTCGTCGTCGGACGGATCGTCAAACTGGATCGTCATCCCAATGCCGATAAACTCCTGGTGGCCGACGTCGAATCCGGCCGGGGGACGCACACGGTTATCTGCGGCGCCCCCAACTGCGCCGTCGGGCAAAAAGTGGCCCTGGCCGTTCCCGGCGCGGTTCTCAAAGGTGAGTTCGAGATCAAGGAAATCACGATGCGCGGCGTCAGGTCGGCCGGCATGATCTGCGCCGAGGACGAACTGGGTTTATCCGACGATCATTCCGGGATCATGGTCTTTGACGACGAAGCTTTACTGGGCACGCCGGTATTTGAATACCTCGGCCTGGACGACGCCGTGTTTAGTTTTGAGATCACCCCCAACCGGCCCGATTGCCTGTCGGCCATCGGTGTCGCGCGGGAAATCTCGGTTCTGGCCGGAAAGGAATTCCGTCGCCCGTCCGTCACGCTCAGAGAAGGCGGCGCGAAGGCGTCGGCCTATGTCAAAGTCGCCATTGACGACGCCGATGCCTGCCCCCGGTACGCGGCGCGGATAATCGACAATATCACCATCGCCCCGTCGCCATGGTGGCTGCGCAAGCGGCTCAGGGACTGCGGCGTCCGACCCATAAACAATATCGTTGACATCACTAACTATGTCATGCTCGAGACGGGCCATCCCCTGCATGCCTTCGACTATCATCGTTTCGGTTCCAAAGAAGTGGTGGTCCGCCGGGGTCGACCCGGTGAAAAGTTCGCCACTCTTGACGGGAAAGAACACACTCTTGACGAGACGGTGCTGTTGATCACCAATGGCAAAGAAGGCGTGGCCGCCGCCGGGGTTATGGGCGGGCTAAATTCCGAGGTCGAGGACGCCACTCGTACCATATTGCTGGAAGCGGCCTATTTCGACCCGCTGGCGATTCGTCGGTCGGCACGAAAGCTCGGTTTTTCCTCGGAGTCATCGTACCGATTTGAGCGGGGCGTCGATCCTAACGGCGTCATTGCCGCGGCCGACCGGGCCGCCTCGCTTATGGCCCAGCTGGCGGGGGGAGAGGTCTTGGCCGGCGTGGTCGATACCTACGCCAAGAAAATATCGCCCAAGACAATTTTGCTGCGTCTGGACCAAGTCGAGCGCGTGCTGGGGGCGGACATCCCGACGTCGTTCGTCGAAAAGACGCTTCGCGGGTTGGGTATGGACGTCGCCGCGGGCGAAAATCTCAGCGTCACCGTGCCGACCTTTCGTCCCGACGTGACGCGTGAGATCGACCTGGTCGAGGAAGTGGCGCGGATTTACGGTCTGGACAAGATCCCCAACGTGACCACGAATTCGGGGCCGCTGTTCACGCCGATTCATCGGCGCGAAACCGTCAAAGAAGATTTGCGCCGCATAATGACAGGCCTGGGGTTCGATGAAACGTTGGGAAGCGGGATGGCCCATCAAGGGCGCATGGAGAAAATCGACGGCGTCACCGCCCCGATTCCGGTTTCCAATCCGCTGTCGGATGAATTCACCGTCATGCGGACGAGGCTTTTATATTCGCTGCTTCTATCGACCGGCAACAACGTGCGTCATCGCAACGTGGATATGAAGATTTTTGAAATCGGCCGCGTCTATCACCGGGGCGACGCCTGGCCCGACGAGCCGGTCATGCTCGGTATCCTGATCACCGGGAAAGCGGAGGGCGCCTATTGGCGACGACCGCCGCAGTCGGCCGACCTTTTTGATCTTAAGGGGGCGCTGGAGGGGCTGGCTGAGGGATTGGGAATCGACGCGCCGGTGTTGAAACCCGCCAAAATACCGGGGTATTCCTCAGGCACCGCGTTCGAGGTGTATATCGGCGGGCGGCGGATTGGTTCCATGGGTCCGGTCGATCGCACGGCGGCGCGATTGTTTGACGTCAAGCAGGATTGTTTTGCCGCCGAGATCATGGTCGGCGAGTTAATTGCCTTGGGCGGAGAATCAAGAGAATTTCGCCTGCCGCCCCGGTATCCGGCTTCGGCGCGCGACATTGCGGTGGTGGTTGATCAGAACGTGCCGGCGGCGAAAATATTCGAAGCGATCACCGGCGCCGGCGGCGAGCTGGTGGAGTCGGTGGCTCTTTTTGACCTTTTTACGGGCGAGCCGGTGCCGGCGGGGAAGAAATCGCTGGCGTATTCGATTACCTATCGGTCCCGGGAAAAGACGCTGGCGGATGACGAAGTCGACCAGGTTCATCAGAGGATTGTCGATCGTCTCCAGGCCGCGTTCGGCGCCCGTTTACGGGAGTAGACGTATGGAAATGGATGCGCTCGATAAGCTGGAAGAACGGATCAGCAAAGCGGTTGATCTCATAGAGAAATTGACCCAGGTAAAGAGGCGTTTGGAAGAGGAAAACACGCACTTAAAAGAGACCATCTCGCAGCTGAACGAGGAACTGAAGGGCCAGAGGGATATGGCGACCCGCCTCGAACGGCAGACGGCCGTGATGTCGGAGCGGGTCAAGGAAAAAGTCGAGGGGTTGTTGAGCAGAATCAGCAGTTACGAGCAGGGTCTGTCTTAATTATCTCTTGACATATTATGAGAACCGGTTCTATATTCGACGTTGTTGAAGATGAGTAGGTTATTGATTTAAATACAAGGCTGACGAGAGGGCTGGTTCGGAACATGGAATCGCCGAAAAATCGCGTACGCGTAAACATATATGGTGAGGAATACACCGTCCGATCCGAGGGTGATGAGGAGTACATCCGCGAGGTTGCCGGCTACGTTGATCGCAAGATGCGGGAGATCGCGGAGACGACGGCAAACAAGTCTCCGTCACGGGTGGCCATCCTGGCGGCTCTAAACATCACGGACGAGTTTTTTGCCGAGAAGCGCCGGGACGCTTTGGGCCGGTCGGATATCGAGCAGCGCGCCGGCAGCATCATTACGCTGCTGGACGAGAAATTGTCAGACGCGATCGAGTAGCGGCATTGGGCCTTCCCGTTCACTTACTCTCTTCTCATTGACAATAGACGGCCCTTTTGGGCGAGGTGTTTTGCCATGCAGACGACGGTAGTCATTATCATCATCGGCGCTCTGGCAGTGATCATCTCGTCCTCGCTGGCCTGGTTTCTGTCCCGTCGAATGGGGGATAGGAAGCTGGCCAAGGCGGACGAGTTCGCCAAGAAGATCATCGCCGACGCTGAAAAAGAAGCGGAAATAAAGAAGCGGGAAGCGATTCTCGAGGCCAAGGACGAGTGGTTCAAAGCCAAGGCCAATTTCGAACGCGATATTCAGAACAAGAAAAACGAACTGGGCAAGCTGGAAAAGCGCGCCGCCGATAAAGAACAGGAGCTAAGCCGCAAGGCCGAGACGGTCGGTTCGCGGGAGCGCAAGCTTGAGGAGCGGGAACGCGTCATGGTGGGCCGCGAGAGGGGCATCACCATCCGCGAGCAGGAACTTGATCGTCTCATCGCCGACCAGAACGTTCTTCTGGAGAGAATTTCGGGGATGTCGGCCGAGGAGGCTCGGCAGATTCTCATCGAAAACATGATCGGCAAGGCCAAGATGGAAGCCGCCGCCATCGCCAAGGAAATCAAAGAGACCGCCGAGCGTGAGGCCGAGCGGGAGGCGCGCGACATCATCATCCAGGCTATCCAGCGCTGTGCCTCCGACCACACCATCGAAAGCACGGTGTCGGTGGTCAACCTGCCTAATGACGAAATGAAGGGAAGGATCATCGGCCGCGAGGGGCGCAACATCCGGTCGTTTGAGACCGCGACCGGCATCGACGTCATCGTCGATGATACCCCCGAGGCGGTCATCCTGTCCGGGTATGATCCGATCCGCCGCGAGGTGGCCCGGATGGCGCTGGAAAAGCTGGTGGCCGACGGGCGCATCCATCCCACGCGCATCGAAGAAGTGGTCGCCAAGGCGGAAAAGGAGATGGAGGTCATTATCCGCGAGGCCGGCGAGCAGGCCGCGTTCGACATCGGCGTCCACAACATCCATCCGGAAGTCATCAAGTTGTTGGGCAAACTGAAATTCAGAACCAGCTTCGGACAGAACGTCCTGCATCACAGCATCGAAGTGGCCATGCTGGCCGGGATTATGGCGGCCGAGTTGCGGCTTGATGCCATGCTCGCCAAGCGCGCCGGACTATTGCATGACGTCGGCAAGGCGGTCGACCGGGAAACCGAGGGCACGCACACCCAGATCGGCTCCAAATTGCTGCGGAAATACAACGAGGACGCGGTGGTCATCAATGCCGTCGAATCCCATCACGGCGACGTCCCCAAGGAAACGGTCTACCCCGTCCTGGTGCAGGCGGCCGACGCCATTTCGGGGTCGAGGCCGGGCGCCCGTCGGGAACCGCTGGAAAGCTATATCAAGCGCCTCGAGAAGCTCGAGGAATTGGCGGACAGCTTCAAGGGCGTGGCCAAGGCCTATGCCATTCAAGCCGGGCGCGAGGTCCGGGTTATCGTGGAATGCGACCAGATGGACGATTTGGCGTCCGCGATCCTGGCCTCCGACCTTGCCACGAAGATTGAAAGCGAGATGGAATATCCGGGTCAGATCAAAGTCACGGTTATTCGCGAGAAACGTTCGGTGGAGTACGCCAAATGACGGCGACAATCAAGATTATATTTATCGCCGACGTGGTCGGCAAGCCGGGACGATACGTTCTTTCGCATATGGCCCGGCGCCTGCGTTTTGCGCATAAGGCCGATTTTGTCGTCGCCAATACCGAGAATGCCGCCGGCGGTTTCGGGATTACGGCCGAAATGGCCAGAAAGATATTCGCCTATGGTGTCGACTGCCAAACCTCGGGAAATCACCTTTGGGACCGGCCGGGCATCGCGGAATACCTTGTAAGCGAACCCCGATTTATCCGACCGGCCAACTATCCCGACGCCAAGGGATCGGGCCATTATATCGCGCAGGTCGGCGACGGCGGCGTGGCCGTCCTGTCGCTGATGGGCCGGACCTTCATGTACAACCTCGACTGTCCCTTCCGAACCGCCGATCGCATCATTGACCAAATCAAAGGCGTGGCCAACATCATTCTCGTCGACGTCCACGCCGAGGCAACGTCGGAAAAAGAGGCGATGTGGTATTATCTGGATGGACGCGTTTCCGCCGTGATCGGCACGCATACCCACGTCCAGACGGCCGATGAGCAGATTTCCCAGAGGGGGACGGCCTACATTACCGATCTCGGGATGACCGGCGCGTTCGACTCGATCCTGGGGATGAAAAAAGACCCCGCCCTGAAGCGTTTCCTGACCGGAAGGCCAATCAGGCTGGCGGTGGCGGAGAATGATGCGCGCATTTCCGGGGTGGTGCTTGAATTCGACCCGGCCAACGGCGGCCGAGCGATCCGCATCGAACGATTCTGCCTGCCGCTGGATTTGACCATGCCCGTAAAGGAGGGCGAGGAGGAAAGCGTTGATGTCGGAGAAAGTGATTGACGGTAAAGCCGTCGCCGAAAAAATCAAAGACGGGCTGAAAGCGGATATCGAAGCCCTGGCAGCCAAGGGTGTCGTCCCCGGCCTGGCGGCGGTGCTGGTCGGCGATGATCCCGCGTCGCAGATTTACGTCAGCAACAAAGCCAAAGCCTGCAAAAAAGTCGGCCTTTACAGCGAAGTCATCAAACGGCCGGCGGATTTCACCGAGAAGGAGCTGATCGACCTGGTCGAGGAACTCAATCGCCGCCCCGAAATTCACGGTATCCTCGTCCAATCGCCGTTGCCCAAGCATATCAGTGAGCCGGACATGGTGCTCAAGATCGATCCGGCCAAGGACGTCGACGGATTTCATCCGATCAACATGGGGAAAATGCTCCTGGGCAGGCCGGGATTTCTCCCCTGCACGCCTTTGGGCATTATCCGCCTGCTTGAGGAAATCGGCGTCAATCCCCAGGGAAAAAAAGTCGTGATCCTGGGTCGCGGAAATATCGTCGGCAAGCCCCTGGCGGCGATGCTCATGCAAAAATGGCCGGGCTGCAATGCCACCGTCACCGTCTGTCATACCGGCACGGCGGACATCGCCGCTGAGACGCGCCGGGCCGATATTATTATTGCGGCAATCGGGAAACCGCGATTTGTGACGCCGGACATGATCAAGGACGGGGTGGTTATCATCGACGTCGGCGTCAATCGCGTCGATGACCCGGCGTATGAGAAGGGGTATTATATTTGCGGCGACGTCGATTTCGAGGGATGCCTGCCAAGGGCGTCGAGAATCACTCCGGTTCCCGGGGGGGTGGGGCCGATGACGATCGCCATGCTTATGTATAACACCGTCAGGGCGGCCAAGGCCATCACAGGCTAATGTCTCGGGTGGCGGTGAAGCCTCAGTCAGCCGGCCGGCGATATTGTTTTGTCATCTGATTTGTGCCTCGCGGAAAAACGAGTAATCATATCCGGCATGCACTCGTTTGGGTAACATGTGCAAATATTTTCGATATAAGGTGCAGTTGATTGCATACGCCGCTGACAGACTGACCATCGATTTGTACACTAATTCTTCGATATTAATGTATTAATTTATGTAACTCGTTTAACATACTGTAAGACAGTGTCATAATTGTTACGCTTTCAAGAGTCGTTTTGTATAGAATCGCGAGAATAACTCACGAAATTCGCCAAATTCAGGAGTTGCCGGGGGCATATCATTTGCTTGCCTACAGTATACTATAGAACCACTATGTCTGCAGGATACATGAATTGCAAATTGTTGCATAGTTTAATCTTTGCGCTTTTTCTTATCGGTGCCGCCTCGGCGCAGGATTATCCGATCGTTTATTCCGGTGGGCCGTACCAGCCACAAACGCCGTCGCTGGCTCCGGGTACATGCCCGCCCGAGCCCGCTCCCTTGGATTCCGTCACCGATAGCCTGAGCGATTATGTCGTCGGTCAAAAGGCCGTGCATCGAATCGGCTTTATGTATCCCGACCTGAACGGCAAGCCTTGGGGCTTGGCCAAAGGCCGGCAAGTGGTGGTAACGTTTCCCGACTTATTCATTCTTTCGTCGATTGCGGCCGTGTCGGTTCGAGATACCGATCCCGACCTGGAGCCCCCGCCGGTTGAATCTGTGTTTGTCTATTCGCACACCGTCGTCATCAGGTTCGTCGAAAATCTTTCCGATTATCCACAGGGGACATTTTTCTTTATCAGCCTGGACCGGGTCTCGAGCCCTACGATTGCGGGCGACTATGCCGTTTCCGTTTCGCTGGAAAATCGGCACGGGCAAACCGTGGCCGGTCCGGCTCAAAGCGGTTCGTTCCGTATTCTCTCGGGTCAGCCCAACGCAATGCGAATATCTCCCAGCGCCGACACGACCATTCACGCCGGGCAGGGCATCCTCTTTGAGGCGATAGTCACCGACCGGTACGGCAATCGTGTTGAAGGAGTTGTCGTGCGGTGGTCGCTTGATCCGGTATATGATTCGATCGGGGCGCTGTTCGGCTCGCTGCTCTACGCCACGAAAACGGGCGCCGGAAAGGTCGTGGCTCGCGCCGAGCCGCTTGAAGCCACATCGGGTTTGATAACGGTTCTGCCTGGCGAAGCTGCTGCTTTGGTGATGACGGCCGACGCGGACACCGCCTCGGCGGGGGTCCCGCTGGCTTATGATATCGCCCTTCAGATCAATGATCGTTTCGGCAATCGGAAGACCGACTATGTCGGCGCGCCGTGGTTTGCGTCCGATGATTCCCTGGCGGAGATTGTTCACAATGAAACAAATCCTTATCGCTTTACGAGGCAGGATGCGGGACGAAAGGTCTTTGGCGGTGAGCAGTTTGTTTTCAACACTCAGGGGAGCAGAACTTTGACGGCCACCGACGGCGTCCTGGCGGCGCGGTTGCGCATCCAGGTGTCGTCGCCGGCGGGAGCGGGGTTTAGCCTCACCGTCCCGGCGAAGGTTGTTGCGGGTGAGCCGTTCGATGTCTCCATCGATAGCGCGCAGGATTCTTATGGGCGTCCATTTACCGGTGTGATCACGGTCTCCGGAGGAATCACCGCTCCCGATGGGACACCGCCGGCGCTTGCCGACGTCGACGTCGGCAACGGACAGGGGATGGCGCCAATGGTTCTTTATGCCGCCGGCGTAAACCAGTTGCTTTTTCAATTGGGCGCGGTGGTGAAGCCGGCGGAGATCAAGGTTACGCCGGCCGTTTTGGGAGCGATAGCTTTGGACGTCGACGAAACGCAATTTCTCGGGACGCCGTTTGTCGGGACGGCGCGCGTGAAGGTGTATGACATATTCGGCAATCCCAAGACGGACTTTTCGTCAAGCGGCATCAGTCTTCGCTTGAGCGCCGACAGCGGACAGATCGTTCCGGGTATTTTGACTGCCGACCGGTTTGACGCCACCGGCACGGCGTCCCTGGCCGCCTTTGCCTATACCGGCCGGCCGGGTCCGGCGACTATTTCCGTTACCGCCGTTGACTACCAGCCGCCGGTTGAATCCAGGACCGGGGTCATGGTGAACGGCATCTATATTCGGGCCGCTGATCTTGACCGGATTCCGCCGATGATGCTGAGTGAATGGTCGTTCGAAATTATCCCCATGGTGTGGAACCCGGCCAACCTGTTCCCGAGCGCGGTTTCATACCAGGCCGGATTCTCGGACGGCAGTCAGCCGCCAACCGAGGTCCGATGGCAGGAGGGTTGCCTGCCGCAGCCATTTAATGCCGGGGGATGCCGAGTTCGGATTGTCCAGGCGGCCGGACAGGCTACCGGTATCTATGATTTTGTCGTTTCCATCACCGCCACGTATGAATATGCGGGTGATTCGATCACGGCCACCTGGTCGTCCAGCCGTCAGATCGACATCCGGCCCTTCACCGCGTTCGGCATTGAACCGGGGACACTTCCGGATACGGGCTTTGCGGCGGAATATTCTCTGCCGATCTCGCTCGATCTGTCCAATGACAATGATTTGAGCCAGCCGATCCGATTGATGGTCGAGCTTCTGCTCAGTGCGAAGGACGAGTATTCCCTGGGTCTCGATGTGTTCGAGTTTGATTGGGCGGCACACAGATCGATAACCATCGACGCGGCGTTCACACCGGATCTGGCGGCAGGTGAGTACGAATATCTCACGAGGATCGCGGGTCAAATCCTGTTCGATGGCGGTAAGTCCCGGATCGATTACCGGCAGGATAATTTTCTCGGCGAACGGATTCAAATCGTGCCTCGGGCCGAACTGGCCGTAGATACGCTGTCGATAACGCCGAAAGTCGTCCCCGTGGGGACGTCGGTGTCGTTTGGTTTCGATCTGGTTCTTTCGGGGACAACGGAAATATCGCTCGACGGCGCGGCCTGCTCGCTTTCGGTCACCGACGGGACGATATCGGCCACGGTGCGGCTCAAAGACGACCATTATACCATCCGCTCGGGCGCCAATCATCTTGCCGCCGATAAGATCATCGTGCCCCGAAACTGGGAAGGAAAACGACTAACGGGCATCGTGCACCTTGTGGGTGTCGAAGCCGGTCTGTTCCCGGTCGATCAGAGGCTCGAATTCGTCATGCCGGTGAAGATAGAATCGATGGCGGCGATACAAGTGCTATCGTTGACCAATGCGGCACTCAACAGTCCCTTCGTAAACATCGGCCAGACTTTCGCCATCAAGGCCGAAATTGCCAGCCGGTCTTCGTCCGATCTTGAAGGTCCTTTTATCGTTGCCCTTGTGTCGGACGGCCCATCGACGCTTCCGCCGGCGGCCGTCGTTGCGCGCATCAGCGCTTTTGACACGGTCGAAGTGGCCCTGGTGGTGATCGCCGCCGCCAATGCGAGCCCGGCCGAGATTTTCACGCTGCGCGTGTCGACACCTGACGGGATCGAAATCATGGCCCCTATTGATGATAACGCCCTCGCGCTTGTCCAGACACCGGCAAGACTTGAGCTGATCGCTCAGATTCCCGGCAAAGCCGGCCCGGCGCCGGTACTGGCCTACGGCGAGACCTTCAGCTTGATAGCGTCGTTTATCAACCGCGGCCAGGCGCAGGTGGACGGTGGGAAATTAGTTTTGAATTACGTCGGGCAGGGCGATTTCGGCGTGGTTTTTCCATCCGAACGGCCGCTGGATTCCCAGGTGACGTGGTCGATGACGGCGCCGTCGTTCGAGATTAGTTCGGAATTTGGCATCGATTGGGCGGACATTCCGCGCGACCGCAATACCGGCGAGCCGGCGATCATTGTCGGCGACGGCATTACCGTTCCGTTCGCCGTCCGCCTTCCGGAAACCAGATTGGTTATGGAGGCCGGATCATTTGACACTCGCCCGTTGGTCCGGGGGGTGTCCAGCCGGCTTTTTGAACTCACCGTCGAGAATATCACCAATGACAGCCGCAATATAGTGGCGCTGCGATCGATCTCCCTTGAGCTGGCCGGCCGCAATGGGGAGGTGGTCGAAGCGGGTGACGTCATCGCCGATACCGGGACGAATTTCTATATTGGCGGGGCGGCGGCGACAGCCGCGGAATTCGACGGGCCGCGCCTGGTCTTGTCGTTTACCGACGGCGTTGTTCAGCCCGGTCAAAAGCTTCGGATGGAATTTCGCCTGATGCCGCGAAACCAGATAGCCATCGACTACTTTATTATGCGTCTGAACGGAGACCTGGTCGACGCCAGAATCGCCGGCGGCCCGCAGATGGGGCAGCGGGTAATCGTTACCGGGACGATGGATCGCGCTTTTGAGATCAATATTCCGCAGTCGATCATCCCCGAGGAATTTGCCGCATCCTTCAGAAACTATCCCAATCCGTTCGATCCCAACCGGGAGGCGACGGACATACGCTATAATCTTCCGTTCGATTCCGACGTCGACATCTACATCTATACTATGAGCGGCGAACGGGTGCGTCAGATGCACTTTAACGCCGGCGCCAACGGCGGACGGGCGGGGCTGAACGCCGGTATTTACTGGGATGGGCGCAACGGCTCGGGGGACATCGTCCTCAACGGCGTCTATGTGGCGTATATCAGGGCGGCGGTCAACGACCTGACGGCAACGCTTAAGGTGGCGGTGGTCAAATGAGACGATATCCTCTCATCGCGGCCATTCTTCTTCTGGTTTTCTTGCCGCTGTCGGCGATGGCGGATGATGACGGCGGCACCGAATCGGTGTTTAATCTCGGCGCCGGGGCGCGCGCCATGGGGATGGGAAACGGGTACCTGGCGCTGACCAAGGACGCCACGGCCGTCTATTACAACCCCGCGGCCATCACCTATTTACCGTCACAGCAGATATCGTTTCTGCATACCGTCCTGTTCGAGGGGATCACGTACGACTTCGTCTCGTATGTCTATCCGTATACGAGCATCGGCGGGTTCGGGATCGCCGGCATGCGGTTCGGCGCCGACGACATCGGGCGACGGGATGCCTACACCGATCTCGGACAATTCAGCAACACCCGGCTGCAAATCTTATTGTCCTACGGCCGGCAATTCGGCGATCGTTATTCATCCGGGGTCAATCTGAAACTGGCTCACCAGTCGATCGCCGACTATTCCGCCTACGGGTACGGCATGGATCTGGCCGGCCGGGCAAAGATCACCGAAAAATTGTCGGCTGGGGTGGTGTTTCAGGACCTGATCGGGGCGCGGCTCAGATTGGTCAGCGTTCGTGAACGGACGCCGTTTACGTTTCGGACGGGGCTGGCGTATCTGGTCAACCTCAGGCAGCTGCATCTGCCGGCCGACGGCGCGGTGACATTTGACGTGGAAAAGCCGGAGAAACGGCACATCAAGATTCGAACCGGGCTTGAGGTGGCGCATGAGTCCGGGCTGGCGGTTCGCGCCGGGTTTGACCGGGACAACTTCACGGTCGGGCTGGGTGTCCGTTACCATGAACTGACGTTCGATTATGCCTACAAGTTCATCGATCGCCTAATGGATAGTCACCGCTTTTCGTTGAGTTTCGATTTCGGCCCGACGCGCGCTGAGATGGACAGGAAACGCAAGGCTGTAGAGCAGGGGGACAGGGAAAATTATCTCAACGAGAATCGGCTAAAATCATATCGCCGGGAGAAGGAACTGGCTGATGTGTTTAAGGCGTCCGGGCAGCATGATTCGGCGCTGGTGGCCTATTACCGGGCAGAGGCTTTCGCCGACGACAAGCAGAAGAAGGATGTCACAACTGAAATCGCGCAAGTTAAAGAGCAAATGCGTCAGGAGGCGGAACGTGCCAAGGCCGGGCCGACGGAGACCCCAGCCGAGAGTCGGGCGGCCATAACAGCCGAGCAGGCCAGAGGTCTTCTCGACAGGGGGGAATTGAGGGCGGCGAAATCCGTGGTCGCGGATGCCAAGGCGGCCGGTCTGGAATCGGAGGATTTGAAGGCTCTCCAGCGCGATATTGATGCACGCATCAGTGACCTGGTTCGCACGCGCCTTGGAGAAGCCGATCAATCCTTCCGAAAGGGCGACTATGCCGACGCCTATAACAAATACCAAACGGTTCTTGAATACGACCCGGCGGATCGCCAGGCCGCAAACGGTTCACGAGCGGCCAAGATTCAGGCCGACCTGGCGCAGCATCTGAAGCTGGCCATTGATTACTATGACCAGGAGCGATACGAGATGGCTCGGCAGGAGTTTGACTCCGTTCGTCAGCTTGATCCCAAGAACGAAACTGCCCCTGAGTATCTGCGCCGCATCGACCAGATTCTTCAGGAAACGGCCTCACCCGAACAAGTGGACCTACGCAACGACGACGCCATGTGGCAGAAATATCTTGACGGGGTGGAGGAGTACCGCAAAGGGAATTACGGTACGGCGATTGACCTGTGGAATGAGGTCTTGAAGAAATATCCCAATAATAAAATGACCCAGGAGAATATCCGCCAGGCCCAGTTGAGGCTCCAGGAGCCTTAATACTCTCGTCAGGGCGGGGCGGAGTTCTTGGCGCAAGACGCGGCGCTTCCTTACCTCGGGGCGGGTGGGTTTTCCCGATCATACCGTTATTTTTGTATTTGATAAACGGCAGTCTATGCTAAATTAATCCTATGTTCAAGAAGCCGATCAGAGAGACGGTGGCCGCCTTCCCGGCCGATGAAAGCCAGTTGGGTGGCTTGCGAAAAACGGTGGAGGAAATTTGTTCGCATGTCAATCTCTCGACGCGGGATAAGAACAACATCATTCTGGCCATAGAAGAAGGCGCCACCAATATCATTCGGCACGCCTATCTCTTCGGCGATGGGGAGGTACGGCTGAGGGTGGCGGTCTTCAAGCATTCGGTCGTTTTTTCCCTTTTTGACAGCGGCAAGTCATTTCAGCCGCCCGATAAGACGAGACTGGATCTCAAGAAGATGGCCGCCACCGGGCGCAAGGGCGGTCTCGGCTTCTATCTGATCAACAAGGTCATGGATCGGGTGGAGTACTTCTCTCTGGAGGGGGAGAATGAGCTCCGTCTGACCAAGTTCCTCAGCGACAAAGGCGAGAAGGAACTGGAATGGCGCGGAGGGGTATCCCTCCGGGTCAAATTTTCCGCGTGGACGTTTTTGATCGTTCTTATCCTGGTGGCCGGCGCGTATCTGTACATCGATTCGGTCTCATCGAAATACATCCATTCCCGGCTGGAAAAGACGGTCGACGCGCTGGCCAACACCATCGCCTCGCAGGCATACAACCACATCATCAACCGACGCTCCGACGTCGAATTCGACGAGCTGGTTGTTTCGTATCGGGAGGCCAACGACGTTTTGGCGTCGATCGTCATCATCGACGATCGCGGGGAGATTCTGGCCGATTCCCGCGGCGCCACCCAATTGCACACGGCCTACAATGCCGACACGCTGGCGATGATCCGCACGACGGGGTCGCCGACCGGGACGCCCCCGGACGGCAACCATTTCGTGACGAGGGGGATCGGGCTGCAGAGCGCCCAAATCGGAACCGTCATCATGGAATATTCCTCGCAAATCATGAACCGGGAGTTGAAACGCACCCGCCAGATCATCTTCATCATTACCGGCCTCGGCCTTTTGATCGGGATCATCGGCATCTATCTGGTATCCAATTATTTCGTGCGGCCGATCGGGCGGATTGTCGACCGCGTCCGGCGGTTCTCTCAGGGCGACCTGGAAAGCCAGCTTCCTCTTATCGGCGCCGGGGAATTCTACGAAATTTCGCGGGCGCTCAACGAGCTTATCACGCGTATCCGGCGCGACCGCAAGAATATCGTGGAGCGGGAAATCTTTCAAAAAGAGATGCAGATGGCCGAGGAAATCCAACGGGCACTGATCCCCGCGCGCCTACCCACCATGGCGGGGTTCGACATCGGCACCATCTACAAGGCGGCGCGCATGGTCGGCGGTGACCTGTTTGACTTCGTCCACATCGATGACCACACCTATGCGGTCGCGGTGGCCGACGTCTCGGGCAAGGGGGTCCCGGGATCATTGGTGATGTCGATGGTCAGAACGACGCTTCAGCTGGAGGCGCGGGAACGCCATTCCGCCCGGGACATTCTTGTCCGGATCAACGATTTTACCGCCCGGCATATCAAGCCCGGCATGTTCGTCACCATTCTTTTGGCCGTGGTCGACACGCGAACGGGAAGGGTCAACTTTGCCTCGGCCGGGCATAACCCGCTGTTGCATTATTCACACCGGACCGGGGAAGCGCATTTCCTCAACCCCCCCGGAATGCCGGTCGGACTCAAGACCAATGCCCAGGGTTTTGCCGAGGCCATGAAAGCGGCGGAAATGACGCTGGAGCCCGACGATTTTGTCCTGATTTATACCGACGGTGTCACCGAGGGGCGCGGCCCTCACGGCCGGGCGTACGGCGTCGACAAAATTGTCGAAATCATCAAGGAGAACGGCGGCCGGTCGGCGGCCGAACTGGCGCGCGTTATCGAGGCCGACATCGCCCGCTTCATCGGCAAAGAGGTTCAGCACGATGACATCACCATGGTGATCCTCAAGTATTGTCCGTCCGGGGGCGCCGTCGACCGTCCCGCCGGAGACGCGGCGGCGGCCGAGGGCGGCGGGCGATCGCCTTTCCCCGATATTGAATCGGTTGCCCTTCGTCCCGAGCTGCCGCCGGAACAGCCGACGTAATCATCGCCGCCATCTTATCCACATCAGGCGGGATGCCGCCGGATAGGGATCCGACGCCTGCGCCGGCGGTGGTCGGCGAAGGGAAGTCAAAGATTTATATTGACAAATTCCGGGCGCACGTTATCCTGATAGTGGAGTAGTGAAACCGGTGTGTTTATTGCATTTAATATAAGTGTATTGCTTGTGTAAATCATGAACGGTGTGGCGTTACAAGTGTTGCTGCTGGCGCTGGTGGTGGTTCTGGGAGCGCTCCTGGTTATCCGTCAGCGGCAGTTGAACAGGTTGAAACCGCCGGCCGACCTCGACCAGGTGCTCGAAAGCCTCAAACGAAATCTCGTGTCCAGCCGCACGGAGGGCAAAATCCAGATAGTTGCCAGCCAACTGTCCGAGATTCTGATCCAAAACCTCCAGTCCCGGCAGATCCTCTTTTTCCGGCGGCAGCACCGCTTTATGGATCTCAACTATGTATATGGCCTCAAGAACGTCCATCGCACGCGGTACCGCATCAAACTCTCGCCGGCATTGGAAGAGAAACTGATCAACGGCAGCCTACTGGGGCGACCCCAGGACTTGGAAGGGCTGATCAGCCCCGACCTCATGCAGCTGTTGGAGGCGGAGCGGTTCAACGTCGTGTTTCCGATTTTCTGGCGGGATAGTCTGTTCGGGGTCTATTTCATCAATACCAGCCTTCCGGCCGACCACCCGCTGGTCGGCGCCTTTCTTATGTTTCTCAACCAGAATTTATCGGCGGCGTACCATGTCACCCGGCTGGAGTCGGCGCGCCAAATTCTGGAAGGTGAGGTTGAAAACCACCGCAAGAGAGTCCGGGAACTGGAAGAGAGCCAATCCAAATCAGATGCCAAAGAGGCCGATGACGATCCTGGGCACCTGATTGACATGTTCAAGCACCGTAATGTCGAGGAGTTGGTCAACGACTTGTTTGAGAAGGTTCGGGCGGGCCTGAAAGCGGAAAAACTGGTATTCGTGTCGCGTCCGGACAAAAAAAGCCAGGGCATCCTGCGCTACGCCTCGGGGACCGCGAAGGACAATTTTGCGCTGGACGGCGATGACTTTCAAAAGATCTTCGGCACTCTGCAAAAGCGCGAGGTATACGATATCGGGCGCGTCCGGGATTTGATCGGCAGCGACTCCATTAAGCGGAGGCTGGAAAGCGAGCGCCTCCAGCGCCTGTCCACCTTTTCGCTGTCGGATACCGAGCAGGGATTGCTGTTCTGGACGGGAAGAAACGCCGACGAGCAGGTTGATACGCGGTTTCTGACTAGGCTCGAAAGCGTCGCCCGACGGGCGATGGTCAACGCCCGGGAATTCCAGCGGGTGGAGGCGATGTCGTATACCGACGGCCTGACCGCTCTGTACAACCATCGGTATTTCATCAAACGGCTCAACGAGGAAATCCAGCGGGCCAAGCGTTACGGGCGCACCGTGGGGCTGCTTCTGTTTGACATTGACGATTTCAAGCTGTTCAACGACAAGTACGGGCATCAGATCGGCGACCAGCTTCTGCGCCGGATGGGGAAGACGCTGTCGCGCTCGCTGCGCACCATCGACATCGTCGCCCGGTACGGCGGCGATGAGTTCGGCATCATCATGCCCGAAGCCGACAAGTCCACCTGCGGCGTCTTCATGGATCGTCTGCGCAAGGCCATTTCCGCGACCGATTTCCGGGATCAGCCCAACAGTTTTGAGGGTCAGATCACCATCAGCATCGGCAGCGCCATTTTTCCCGACGATGCCGCCACCCATGAACGGTTGATCTACTGCGCCGATATGGCCCTATTGCGATCCAAAGCCCAGGGGCGGAATCGGAGCACAGTTTTTGAAACCAGCCTGCTCGGGGAAAACCCCACCGCGTGATCCTAAAATCCCATCGATTCACCGGAAAAAACGTATAATTTCCTATTGAGACCGGTCGGCCATGGATTTGCAATTAGGCTTGACACCTTGGTTTGAAACCGGTTTAATAACCATGAATTAATGGGAATAGAGGTCGATTGTAGTAAAGGGAATCTACTGATCGACCGGGTGTAGGGATCGAAAAATGCGCACAGCCTCACTGAAAGCGGTTCTGCCGCTGGGTTTTCTGGCGGCCCTGACTGTTGCCCTGGCGCTGCCGATTGCCGCCGCCGATGAATATGTCATCGGGCCGGAGGACGTTCTTCAGGTTACGTTCTGGCAGGACCCGGGATTGAATCAAAGCGTCGCCGTTCGGCAGGACGGCAAGGTCACGTTGTCGATTATCGGCGAGATTACGGCCGCCGGTCTGACCAGCCGGGAGTTGTCGGAGAGAATAGAGCAGAATGTATCTCTATACAACAAAGAGATTTCCCAGGCCACGGTAACCGTCGTCGCGTTCAATTCGCAGAAGGTGTTTGTGACCGGCAACGTCATGGCGCCGGGGAAAAAGACATTCGAAGTCATCCCGGACCTCTGGACGGTGATCAAAGAGGCTGGTGGCTCGGTCGAATCCGGGGACCTGACGCGCGTCACCATCGTCCGGTCGGAAGAATCCGGAGGGGAACGGATTACGGTGAATCTGATCGAGGCCGTCGCCTCCGGCAAACTCGACAAACTGCCCAAACTGAAATCGGGCGACACGATCGAGGTCCCGCGGATGCCGGGGGGCGTTCCCGGGCGGCAACTGGCGGGCGACTATTCGCAGCGAAAGAATCTCTATTACGTTTTGGGGCAGGTGCGGACGCCGGGGACCATGTCGTATGAAGACGGTCTGGATATTCTCGATGCCCTTGGCGCCGCCAACGGCGCCACCGAGCGGGCCGATCTGTCCAAAATCCAGATTATCAGCAAGAGCGGGACCGGCACCACCGTTCTTCGCGTCAATCTCAAAGACTATCAAGCGGACGGCCAGGCGCGCCGTATCCTCATCAAACCGGAAGATACGATCGTCATCGGTGAGAAAAAGCAATCCCTGTTCAGTTGGGCGCAAATCCGTGATTTCGCGGCCGTTGCGGGGACGGTGATTTCGTTTGTTTACCTGATTAACCGAAGGTGATATGACTGATTCGACCAAAGTCACGACGCTGGAAATAAAAGATATTCTGGCGGTGGTCCGCCGCAGAAAATGGCTTATCGTGCTGCCTTTGGTGCTGGTGGCGGTAATTGCGTTCGGCGGGTCCTACCTGCTGGAGAAGCGCTACCAATCGTCCACGATGGTGGTCATTGATCAGACGAAATTCCTGACCAAGCAGCTTCAGGCGCTGGTTCCGGGTCAGGAAGAAGACCGGTATTCGGACGCCCAGCGCAAGAGCCGGCTGATCGCGATCCACAATGAGATCATTTCCAGCAGTTATCTTTCCCGGCTGATTGGCGAGTTGAACCTGGCGGTGGATCCGGAGACGATCCGCAAAGCGCAGAAGCTCGGCGGCAAACGTCCCGATGTCCCCGTCCGCGACCTGGTCTATTACATCCTGATCCAGGAATTGCGCGATAACATCAAGGTGGATTTTAACGGAGAGAACATTATTGAAATAACGGCCGAAGCGTCCGATCCTCTTGAGTCAATGAAGATCGCCACCAAGCTGGCCGAGATTTTCAAGGAGGAGCGGCTGAAACAGGATATGACCAGCGTGCGGGGGGCGCTGGATTTTTCGGACGAGCAGCTGGCCGTCTATCGCCGAAACCTCGACGAAGCCGAGCGCCGCAAGGCCGATTTCGTAACGAGTTATTTGCAGAATCAGCTGGATGAATCGGTCACCGCCGACACCAATATCCGCACCATTATGGCGGACGTCGATAATATCAAGGGGCTGATCGACGACAACATCAAGCGGCAGGCGGAACTCCGCACCCGGCTGGGTCAGTACAAAAAAGCCGAGCTGGAATTGAAGATGCCCAAGCGCTACGACGATCTGACGGAGAGCGTGTTCACCGAAACCGAGCGTCTGGCCGATTTGATGTCGAAATATACCTGGTCCGACCCCAAGGTCATCAATGCCAGTCTCCGGATCAGTTCCCTGATTCGGGAGATGGAATCTCTTGTGGAGCAGCAGGTGGATGCGCAGTTTTCGTCGGCGCCGGCCGCGGACAAGACCGCGCTCAAGGAGTTTTTCATCCTGCAATCGCGCGAGATGGTGTTCCGGCAAAAACTCAACGACTTTGAGGTGGCGCTGTCGACGCTTCGCAGCCGCATCGCCCAGCTGCCGCAGTATGAAATCCAATTGCGCAATTTGGACAATGAGGTCAGTTCGGCCAGGGTGATTTACGAGAAATTCAAAGACCAGTTGACCGGCTCGGAGATTTCGCAGTCGCTGATGCGGGGCGAGGCGGAGTCGAAATACCGCATCATGGAGCCGGCCTCGATGCCGATGGAGCCGGTCAAGCCCAACCATACCAAGATCACCATACTCGGCGTCATCCTGGGCATCATCATCGGCGGGGTGGCGGCGCTTTTGGCCGAGCTGCTCGACAATTCATTCAGAAAGGTGGAGGACGTGGAGGCGTATCTGCACATGTCGGTGCTGGCCACCATCCCCACGATTCCGTCGATCAAAGGCAAAGTAAAGGTCAAGTAGGGACACGGCATGGAGAATTATCGCCTCAAAAGCAAAGTATCGATCAACGAGAAGGAATACCTGGTTCAGACGGTCAATGACGCCAGCCAGATGTCGGTGGTGTCGTCGCTTTTTGTCGACGGCAAGATTCTGGAGGTGACGCGTCTTCCGCATCCGGGGGAGGTGTCCGCCGAGGACGTGCTGGCGATGGTCAAGACCACGCACGAAGAGAAGAAAGGCGAACTGGAGCACCTTCTGGCCACCTTCACCAAGGTGTTGTCGTCGGGCGATCTGGACCTGATGTACCATCTGGGCACGGCCTTCTATTACAAACGAATGTACGACGAGGCCACGGCGCTGTTCCAAAGCGTCCTGAGCGCCAAGACGGATCACCATCAGGCGGCCAACTATCTGGGCCTGACGCTTCTGGCCCGGGGCCGGTGTGATGAAGCCGTCAAAGCCATCGCCCGGGCGGTGGAGTTGCGGCCGAGCTTTGCGGATTATCATAACAACTACGGCGAGGCCCTTCTGGAAGCGGGCTTCTGCCGCCGGGCGGTGGAGGAACTGGAATCCGCGCTGAAACACAACATCTATTACGCCGACGCCTATTTCAATCTCGGTATCGCCTATATCGCCAACGCCGTCAAGCGTGAAGATTTCGACATGTACGCCAACCTTCTGGAAAAGACCACCGACGTATTCAACCGCGCCCTTTTGATTTCGCCGGAATATCGGACGGCGCAGTTTGACGAGGCCGGGGAGGCGCTCAGGCAGGGCGATTTGCCGCGAGCCTTTACCTTGTTCAAATCCGTGCGCGATTCAAAACGGGAGCGAAACCGGCAGGAATTTTCGAGCTTCTATCTTCGCTTCCTGCTTTTTGCCGACCGGCCCAACGAAAAGGCGGTGGACGACCGGATCCGGTATCTCCAGGAGGAGATCAAGAAAAATCCGACCTACGTCGATCTGCATCACGAACTGGGGCTCTGCTACCTGCAGGAGGCCCAGATTTTCTGGCAGAAGGCGGTCGGGCAACTGCGGAAGACGACCGAGATCAATCCGCGGCTGGCGAAGGCCCAGGATGGTCTCAAGAAGGCCGCCGATTTCGGCGCCGCGCTCAGAGACGTGGTGTCCGACATCACCAAGAGCGGGCAGTAAGAGGGAGCGTATCGGCAGGGAATGGCCGCGATGAAAGAGACAAGTAAAATAAATTTGGTAGAATATTACGACCAGGAATCGGCCTACGCCACCGAATTCCGGCGTTTGCTGCACAGCGTCAACGGCGCCGTCGGCAGCGACAAGGCCAAGTGCATTTTGGTGACGTCGTCGATGCTGTCGGAAGGAAAATCGACGGTGGTCGCGTTTCTGGGCCTCACGGCGGCCCGGCACAAACGACGGAAAACGCTTCTGGTCGACTGCGATCTGCGGCGCCCGACGCTGCACACCCTCTTTGCGGTCCCCCGAGAGCACGGCATGGTCGAGGCTTTAGTCGAGGGGAAAAAGGTCAAGGACGTGATCAAGACGACGACGGAACCCAACCTTGACATCATCACCGCCGGACAAGCCGTGCCCCGACCCAGCGACGCCTTCGAGACGGCCAAAATCCGCGAGCTGTTGGACGAGGCTAAATTTTACTATGACCTGATCCTGGTGGACTGCGCTCCGGTCCTGCCGGTGTCGGACCCCATGATGCTGGCGTCTGAGATGGACGGGGTGCTTTTGGTGGTCAAAGCGGGATCGACCCAGCGTGAAGTGGCCAAACGGGCCGCCAATCTGCTGCAGACCGAAAAATCCCGCTTTCTGGGTATAGTGCTCAACAACCTCAGTAACGTCCTGCCGTATTACTATAGTGATTCATACTATGGGTACGAATACAAGGCGCGGTCGGAAGACTGATTTCCCATGAAGAACATTCTGACGGTCGACCTCGAGGATTGGTTCTCGGTGGAGGTGCTCAATACCGTTATCCCGTCGGATAGATGGGAAGAGCAGGAATCGGTGGTCGAGAAAAATACGCTCAAAATCCTCGACCTTTTCGCCGAGCGCGGTGTTACGGCCACGTTCTTTGTCCTCGGGTGGATTGCGGATCGTTACCCCGATCTGATCAATGAAGTCGCCCGGGCCGGCCATGAGGTCGCCTGCCACAGCTATTATCATCGCATGGTATCGTCGCTGACGCCGGACCAGTTCAAGCAGGATACCGACCGGGCCATATCGGCCATCGTCAATGCCTGCAGCCGCATCCCGGTGGGGTACCGGTCGCCGAGCTGGGGCATGAAACGCGACATGCAATGGGCGTTCGATATTCTGGCCGATTTCGGTTTCGAATATGATTCGTCAATTTCCCCCATAAAGCACGACATTTATGGCGATCCTTCGGTCCAGCAGTCACCGCCTCTTTTTGAAATCCCGACGACGTCGGGCAAAACCCTGATTGAAATCCCGGCTTCGATCGTCCCTGTTTTCGGCAGGGTAATGGCCGTCGGCGGCGGATGGATGCGGCACTATCCGTACTGGTTTACCCGGTCGGGGATAACCCGACTGAATCGCGCCGGGATACCCGCGATGATCTATTTTCATCCATGGGAATTGGAGCGGTCGCTCTTCGGTAAGGGACTTCGCGATTTAGCGCGGGGCAGGCGCGGTTCGCCCAAGAACTGGGTGCGCCAGTGTATGAGCATCAACACGATGGAGAAAAACCTCCCCAAGCTGCTGGATGACTTTGACTTCGTGCCGGTGATGGACTATATTGCGCTGTGGAAGAGCGACAGGCGAAAGACGCAGGCATGAAGTCGAAGGTTGCCGTATTGAAAACGACGCCGGAAACGGTGGTCGACGATTATCATCGGTTGTGCGAGCTGGCCGGGTACCGCGATGGTCTGGATTTCTCGGCCGATTGTCTTCTGAAGCTCAACCTGTCGTGGACAAAGTACTTCCCCGCCTGCTCCTCGCAGCCGTGGCAGGTGGAGGGCGTCGTCAAAGCCCTTCTGAGCGACGGTTTCCCGCGCGAAAAACTGTATCCGCTCGAAAACAAAACCGTCGTCACCAACCCCGTCAAGGGCGCCAAAAACAACCTCTGGATGCCGATCCTCGACAAGTACGGCCTCCCGTTTATTCCTCTGCCCGAACAAAAGTGGATAGTCTACAAATTTAAGTCCAAGCTTCTCAAACTGAATGATATTTTCCCCGAAGGGATCGAGATTCCCGAGATGTACGTCGGCCGGCAGATCATCCATCTGCCGACGGTCAAAACGCACGGCCATTCGATCACCACCGGGGCGATCAAGAATGCCTTCGGCGGCCTGTTGAAGGAAGTCCGACATTACGCGCATAAGTACATCCACGAGGTCATGGTCGATCTGATGCTCATGCAGAAGGAACTGCATCCGTCGGTGTTTGCCGTCATGGACGGCACCGTTTCCGGCGACGGCGCCGGCCCGCGCACGATGACGCCGCGTATCACCGACTATATCCTGGCGTCGTTTGATTCGGTCGCCATCGACGCCACGGCGGCGCGGATGATGGGTTTTGATCCGATGGAGATCCCGTACCTCCGGATGTGCGACGAGATGGGGCTGGGGCAGGCGCGGAAAGAAAATATCGAGATCGTGGGCGCCGACGTTGAAGGCGTCAATTTTCATTTCGAGACGAAGAAATCGCTGGTCATTTGGGGCGACCAGATGCTGCGCAAGGGGCCGCTGCGGTTTCTGGAGAAGATTGCGCTGCATTCGCCCTTGGTTGTCTGGGCGCCTTTCGCGTCGAACGTCTATCATGATTTCTTGTGGTATCCGACCGTCGGCCAAGCGATCATCCGCAAGTTCTCCAAGACGAAATGGGGCCGGCTTTTCGAGGATTATCGCATGGGGAGGAGCGCATCATAATGATCGGCCTTTCGAATCACCGGGTGAACACATATAATGCGGATGATAGCCGCCACCGAAACTTTCATGAGCAAGATACGTCTGATTGATTATGACCGACACCGCCGCCATCAAGACCACCAACCTCGCTAAGCGCTTCTGGGGGGGATTTCGGAACAAGGACGTGCTGGCTTTAAGCGACGTCAGCCTGGAAGTACATTCGGGCGAGATTTTCGCCCTTCTGGGTCCCAACGGCGCCGGGAAAACCACCCTGATGAAAATTCTGCTGGGTTCGCTCCGGCCGACCGCCGGGGCGGCGACGATCAACGGCCATGACTGCGGCCGCTGGGAAGCCCGGCGAAAAGCGGGGTTTTTGCCCGAGAATCACCGCTTTCCATCGTATCTGACCGGCCTTCAACTGCTCTATGTTTTCGGCGGCATGTCCGGGATGTCCCGCCGGGAGATCAAACCAAAAGCAGATAGTCTTCTGGAATTGGTCAGTATGTCCAAATGGCGCAAAACCAAGATCAAAAAATACTCAAAGGGGATGATGCAGCGACTGGGGCTGGCTCAAGCTCTGCTCAATGATCCCGATCTCGTGTTTCTCGACGAGCCCACCGACGGGGTTGATCCAATCGGCCGGCGGGAAATCCGCAATATCCTGCTCGATCTCAAGCGGCAGGGGAAAACGATTTTTCTCAATTCGCACTTGTTGGCCGAGGTGGAATCGGTTTGCGACCGGGTGGCCATTCTGGACAAGGGGAAACTGATCAAAGTCGGTTCGGTCGGCAGCCTGATCGAGGTCAAACCGTATTACTGGGTCGAAACCTATGATTTACCGTCAGAGGCAGCCAAAAAGGTTCGGGCGGCGTTTGACGAGGCGCAGATCGAAAACAACACCATCAAGGTGGGTTTCAAGGACGGGCGGACTATTAACGCCCTGATTGACCTGTTGCGCCAAAACAACGTCGATATCGCCTCGGTCAAACCTATCAGCGTGAGTCTTGAGGACAGCTTCATGCAGCTTATCAGGCCGGAGGCGACTGGTGAATAAATTTGCCGCCATCCTCTATGATTCGCTGTTGGAGGTACGCGACCGCAAGATATCGTATCTCTATTGGCTAGTGGCGGGAGTGGTGGCGCTGGCCATCGCCTTCATTCCGAATTTCAAGATCAACAACGTCGACCTGCTTGAGAGCGGCATGGTGTCGCCCGAGATTTTCCAAAAGGCGACGGCGACGTTTTTTGACGGCCTTATCGGCTTCATGATCTTTCTGATGGTGTTCGGGTCAGCCGGGCTTATCCCGTCGTTTCTGGGGCGGGGGAGGGTCGAACTGACGCTGTCCAAGCCGATCGACCGCTATCGGCTTCTGGCCATGAAATTCGCGTCGATCTATATCATCATGTGCGCCATTCTGACAATCACCATGACCATCATCTGGCTGGTTCTGTCGATTCGCTTCGGCGTCTTTTCGTGGCACTTTTTTGCCGGTCTGGCTTATGCCTACGTGCAGTTCTTTGCCGTTTATTGCATCGTGTTCCTTCTCGGGGTAGCCAGTCATTCGACGGTCGTCGGCATCATGGGGTATTTTATCATCAGAGTCGCCACCGACCTGTTGGCCGGACGCAAGGTGGTCTACGAGCTTCTCGGCGACTCGGTGTGGAAGAAAATCCTCGACGGTTTGTATCATATCCTCCCGAAAATCGGCGAAATGTCGGCCAATTATGCGCCGTTGATGGAGGGGAAGGGACTTGACCAAACCTATCCGCTCTATTCGACGCTGGGTATCTCGGTGGTTCTCTTTTTATTGGCGCTGCTTATTTTCAGCCGCCGGGATTACTGACGGCAAAGGCCGGCTCCGGCCTCATATCTTCACTCCGGCGACAAAAACCTTCAAAAACAGAACCATTAGCTTGAATTCACGATGCCGGATTCGTATATTGATCGCCTGTTTTCGTGGAAGGGAGAGTGTCTATGACACCAATGGAGTACTTGAAGCAGAATGAGAGAAGGTCTTTGGAGCAACTCAAAGAAGTGCTCCGGATACCGAGCGTCAGCGCTCAATCACAGCACAAAGACGACGTGCGCCGCTGCGCCCAGTGGGTGGTCGATTACCTGAAAAGTATCGGCCTCAAGTCCGAGTTGTGCGAGACCGGCGGGCATCCGCTGGTGTACGGTCACTATCACGTGTCGGATCAGGCCAAGACGATCTTGATCTACGGCCACTATGACGTGCAGCCGGTCGACCCCCTGAATTTATGGAAGACGGCGCCGTTCGATCCCACCGAGGATGGTGATTATCTCATCGCCCGCGGTTCCAGTGACGACAAGGGGCAGTTTTTCGCTCACGTCAAGGGAGCCGAAGCGTATTTGAAGACGGTCGGCAAGCTGCCGGTCAACCTGAAATTCATGATTGAGGGGGAGGAGGAAACTGCCGCAGAGAATCTGAACGCCTTCATAAAGAATAACAAGAACCGATTCGCCGCGGACGTGGTGCTGGTGTCCGACGGTTCGCAATACGGTCCCGGTATGCCGGCGATTAATTACGGTCTGCGCGGTATCGCTTTCGTCGAAGTCAGAGTCATCGGTCCCGATCGTGACTTGCACTCCGGGTCATTCGGCGGCGTCGTGGCCAATCCGATCATCGTCCTGGCCAAAATGATCGGGCAATTGCATGACGAAAGCGGCCGGGTGGCGATCGGCGGCTTCTATGACAACGTGTACACCATGTCGGATTGGGAATTACAGCAGCTCAAGAAGCTGCCGTTCGACGAGAAGACATACCTGGCTTCCACCGGCGCGCTCAAGCTGTGGGGCGAGAAGGGTTATTCGGTTCTTCAGCGTTTGGCTTCCCGGCCGACGTTGGACTGCAACGGCATCACCGGCGGCTATCAGGGCGAAGGCGGCAAGACGATCATCCCGTCGTGGGCGTCGACCAAGATTACCATGCGTCTGGTGCCGAATATGAACCCGCAGGAGATTTGCGACAAGCTCGAGGCTCACCTCAGAAAAATCTGCCCTGACACGGTCAGGCTGGAAGTTGTCAAGCACGGCGGTGCCAACCCCGTGATAGTACCGACCGACGGTCCGTGGCTGGAGGCGGCGGCGCGGGCGATCAAGACCGGCTTTGGCAAGGATCCTTATTTCACCAAAGAAGGTGGTTCGATCCCGGTGGTGGAGGCGTTCAAGTCCGTCCTGGGACTCGATACGCTCCTGGTCGGTTTCGGTCAGCACGACGACAACACGCATTCTCCCAACGAGCGGCTTTCGATCGGCGACTTCCATCGAGCCTGCCGCACTTCGGCGGCGCTGCTCGACGAACTGTCCAATGTGAAAGTCTAATACATGGACCTTGGTCTTAAAGACAAAACAGCGTTGGTGGCCGGCGCCTCCGCCGGCCTTGGTTTGGGCGTCGCCCGGGCGCTTTATCTTGAGGGCGCCCGCGTGGCTATGTGCTCCCGCGACAAGGACCGCATCACCAAAGCCGCCGCCTCCCTTTCGGCCAAAAGGGACGAAGTCCTGCCCCTGGTGAGCGATTTGACCGTTCCAGATGACGTCGAGAAGCTCGTCAAGACGGTGAATGATACGTTCGGCCGGGTAGATATCCTGTTCACCAATTGCGGCGGGCCGCCGCTGGGTCAGCACGACACGGTCGGCGAAAAGGAATGGGAGCTCGGGTACAACCTGACCTTCATGTCTGCCATACGACTGATCCAGCAGGTGGTTCCGGGAATGAAGGCACGGAAATTCGGGCGGATTATTCTCAGCACGTCGCTTTCGGCCAAACAGCCGATTGATAACCTGCTTCTGTCCAACACCTTTCGCGCGGGACTTTTGGGATATGCCAAGACGATTTCCCGGGAACTGGCGCCGTTCGGGGTCACCGTCAACACCGTCATGCCGGGATATACCAAGACGGAGCGGCTGAATTATCTGGCCGAAGGGCTGGCTCAGAAATCCGGTCGAAGCAAAGACAACATCTTCGCCGACTGGCAGGGTAAAATCCCCCTTGGCCGGCTTGGGACGACCGACGAATTCGGGAATCTGGTGGCATTCCTGGCGTCCTCGCACGCCGGTTTCATCACGGGTGCGGCCATCGCTTTCGATGGCGGCCAGACGAGCGGTATTTTGTGATTGGCGGGCGGCACCATTGAACGTTCGGGCGTCTCTTCCTCTGTGGGTTTTACTTGTCGTCGCCGCCAGCCAACAAGCGCTGATGGCTGGGACCTATCCCTTTGCCCGTTACGTTCTCCTTCAAACTGATCCGTTTGCCGTTGCCTTCATTCGCTATGTTTTGGCGTCGGCAGTTCTGTACTTCATAGCCTGGCGGTTGGCTAAAAAATCTGACGCCGTGCCAGTGGCGCGCTCCGACCGCCTGCGGATTGTCCTGCTTGGAGTGGTGATTATTCTCTTCAACCAGACGCTCTATCTGTATGGCCAGAAGCTCACCACCGCTTCGCACGCGGCGCTGCTTTTTTCCACCACCCCGATTTTTGTCTACTTGATGGCCATTCCGCGCTTGGGGGAGTCCTGGTCCTATGTCAAGGGGGCTGGCATTGGCCTGGCGGTGATCGGCTCGGCGATTATCGTATTCGAAAACGGGCTGGAATTCGATTACAACATCCTTAAAGGTGACTTGATCATCATGGTCCCGGTCGTGGCGTGGGCCTACTATACCGTCTGGGGGAAACCCCTGGTCGAAAAATATGGCGCCTTCCGGGTCACCGCCTATGCCCTGGGATCGGGGACGCTGGCTTATTTCCCGTTCGGCCTGTACCGGCTGATCGCCGCCGATATGACGAGAGTGGACACGTACGGCTGGCTGTCGATTCTGTATCTGGCGTTGATTACTTCGGTCTTCGGCTATTCGGTCTGGTACTGGTTGCTCAAATACATGGAGGCCAGCCGGGCCTCGGTGATGGTCAACGTCCAGCCGGTCATTGCCGGTATTCTGGGGTTTTATATACTCGGGGAGACAATCACGATCCAATTTGTCATCGGCGGCGTTGTTATCCTCGCCGGGGTGGCGGTTACTCAGCGGTCATAGAATCGAAAAAAAGAAAAACCGGGTCCCGTCCGGAGACAGAACCCGGTCTCATAATCCGATAGTAACTCTACCTGGTTTTCATTCCGAGTGCTTTGGCGGAAAACGCCCGTTCGAGTTCCTTGTCGACAAAGATGCCGTCCTTGCGGAACAGCTTGCCGTCGAGATAAATCTCGCCCCCGCCGTAATCCTTGCGCTGTATTTGCACCAAATCCCAATGAATAGCGGAATGGTTGCCATTGGGGGCCTCATCGTAGCAGGCGCCGGGGGTGAAATGGAACGAGCCGGCGATCTTTTCGTCGAAGAGAGTGTCCTTCATCGGGTGCAGAATAAACGGGTTGACGCCGAGGGAAAACTCGCCGACGTACCGCGCGCCCGGGTCGGTATCAAGAACCTCATTGAGCTTTTTGGTTTGCCCTTGGCAGGTGGCGTCGATGATTCTGCCGTTGCGGAATTCAAAGCGGATGCCGGTGAAGGTGACCCCGTCATGAAGCGACGGCGTATTGAACGTGATCTGGCCGTTCACCGAAGTCTTGAGCGGCGCCGTGTACACCTCGCCGTCCGGGATGTTGCGGGTGCCGTCACACTTGACGACCGGAATCCCCTTGATTGAAAACGACAGATCGGTTCCAGGGGATACAATCCGCACCAGGTCCGTCTTGAGCATAACGTCGACCAAGGGGTTCATGGCCTTGGACATTTTGGCATAATCGAGGCAGCAGACGTCGTAATAGAATTTCTCAAATGCCTCCTGGCTGGTTTCGGCCAGCTGGGCCATGGCGTTGTTGGGGAAACGCAGGACGCACCACTTGGTCCTCTTGACGCGCTGCTCCAGATGGACCGGCTTGTAGTATAGCTTCTGATTCAACTGCATTTGCTTCGAGCCGATATCGGCCAGGTCAAACGGGTTGTCCGATCCCCGCAGGCCGAGATAGGCCTGACACTGTTTCATGAGGCTGAGATGAATCTTGCCGAAAGATGCGAACTGGGTTTCGGTGGCGCCAGCGACCCAGTACCGTTGCAGGGATTCATCGCTGTAGTACCAGAACGGAACGCCGCCGACGTGGGTGACCTCCCTGATGATTTCCTTGGCCAGTTCCAGCGTCTCTTTGCCCTTGATCTCAATCATGATCGTTTCGCCCGGCTGAAGACTAACCGAGTAATTGACCAGGCTTTTGGCCAAAACCTCATTGCGTTTATCCTTCATCAGTCCCTCGCTCCCTTTATTCTTGCGCCATTATAGCACATTTGCGCCACCGGTGCAAATCAATTGTCCCTTCGAGCGCATCGATGCGCATCGGGCATAAGCAACCGTTAGTTTTATCCTCTTGGTTGCGGAAGGCCGGCCTGTCCCTGCGAATATATCCGTCGCCGGGGAAATCTGGCCAAAATAAATCGGCCGCAACCGGCAAATACTCCACCACCGGATGCGGCCTTTCTGTCAAACCCTCGATATCTTTATGACGAATCCCACGCCCAAAAAGTTGCCGTCATACAAGTCCGAAAAAGCAAAAAAGTCGGGATTCAAACAAAAAGGCCTGCGAGTGCGCAGGCCTTTCACGTACAAAGTCTTCCTCGTGGGTTTACCTGATGATGACCAGTTTGCCGAGTTGCTCGCCCATCTCGGACTCGACGTGCCAGAGGTAAATCCCCGTCACCACCCCCTGCGTGTTGCGGCTGATGACATTCCAGATCTCCTGCTGGGACCCCG
>Ga0315277_10001648_pt1 | contig 32060 bp, 33 predicted proteins | sample YL17G05_15_MG_FD_203695 | JGI IMG/M metagenome (GOLD analysis project Ga0315277, IMG submission 203695) | Sediment microbial communities from Yellowstone Lake, YNP, Wyoming, USA - YL17G05_15 | ecosystem: Environmental > Aquatic > Freshwater > Lake > Sediment | place: USA: Wyoming | collected...
GAATGCCAAGATAAGCATTGGGAAACAAGGTCTCCAAAGAAGAATGAAGTTGTTGTTTTGCAAAAAAGAATAAACGAGTTCTAATACGCTCGGGGTTTCAACCCCGAGTAGTTAACATACTTTTTTACAAAGAAGGTTTAAAAACTCGGTTATTCTTGAAGTACAATGGAAGAAATACTGCTTTTGGAAAAGATGAAGAAAGATTATGAGAAATTAAGAAAGAAGTACAATCTTCCTGGTTTTAAGGAGCTTAATGAGGCTTTCGACATAGAAGAAGCTGCTGAGCAGGAGACCGATTGCTTGCTTAGACAGATAAGGAAGCACATGATGGATAAGGTTGTTGCATATTTAAGATTTATAGAGATGCTGCTTAATCCAAGCAACGCCCCTATGTTCTTTTTTGCTCTTGTGAAAGGTTTGACCGCATCTGATAAAAAGCTATTAGAAAAGGTTTATGAGGAGATTGGAGAGTTTGAAATAAGCGTTATAGCTTTGGATTGCAAGTATAGCGAGCAGGGAGAAGCAGAATTTATTAACAAACTTGCTTCTGAATGGAAAGATATTTCTGAAGATATTCTTGAAATTTCAGAGGTTTTAAAAAAGAACTGGAACCAGAAATCAAAGGATAGTGACAGAGGATACTGCGGATAAAAGTCTACTGCTGTGGAATCACCTTTCTAACCTTCTCTGGTAAGGAACCGTGTAGCAATCTCAAAAGACCTGATCTTGGAATATCCAAATCACCTTCTCCACATCTATTTCTTGTGACATCTTCTTTTATATCTGCATAATTTTCATTATTTGCTGTGAATTCATAAGTCACAGCTGGTCCTAGATCAATTCCAGGAGCTCCTCTTTCTTTTGTTGAGAGCGTTACTAAAACTTTTTCGTAATGTTTATCTGTTTTTGGGGTGGTTCTAAATTGAAGGGACGAATCTTCTCGTGTATATGTAACATCCATTCGCTTAGAATTCCCTAATCCCGTTAAATCATTGGTATCATACTCGAAACCTTCTGATCTGCTATGTTGATCATTTATACTTACGGGCTCTTTTATAACCATAAATAAAATAGAACTAAGGAGCTTATAAGCTTTTATGTCCTAAAAAATATAGATTTAGTCTAGAGTATACATTTTTATAAGTTTTCTATTTCAATTTCTAATGCAGTGACAGGCATCTTTAAATTCCAGTTGTCAATAGCTGATGGGGAGATTTCCCCCAAAATGCCTATTTCTTTGTTGTTTAGAATTATTTTTCCAACTCTTCCAGGGATAAAGCATGGATGCTCGGTCTCTTTTATTTTATATTCTTTATTTAGCATCCTTGTTAGATAGTCTAATATCTGCTTGATTTCTGTAAAATCTGTATCTCCTGTAATTGCTATGCATAATTTTTCTTTTTCTTTTATTTCCTTGCCGCTTTCAAAAACTCTGCCAAGTTCAAATATTTTTTGAGGATATTTTGCATCGGTATTTTCGCTCAGGGTTTTCAAGGCATTGATAAGCAAGTCTGGCCTGAGAATATTATAGTCTGTTTTAGACTCCAGGACTTCTGTCCCCCCCTTGACTGAGCTTTTCTTCAAATCCTCTTTTTTTACTAGATGGTAGGTTGAAATCTCTAACAACCCTAAGCCAGTTAGAATTTCTGCTATTTTTCTTTTCTTAACCTCTAATTCATTTTCTCCCCCTATTGTAAAGACATCTGGGAGTTCTGGATTGAAATTATCATAGCCGTATGCAATTGCAACATCTTCATAGATATCAACTGGATGCATAATATCTGCCCGGTAAGCAGGGGTTTCAACAATTCCTTTATTATAAGAATGCCCCATTTTTTCAAGTAGCTTTTTTATTTCCGCCTCTTTTAATTTTATCCCCAACAGCTTTTCGCAATCTGGAATATTTATCCTGATTTTTTCTGGCTTTAAGTCTGGAGTTATCATTTTTTCTTTTCCATAATCCAAGTTCATTCCGTAGATTTCTCCTCCCATATCTGCTAAAGAAGTTACTAAGATATTCAGGGTCTTTTTTAGTGAGAGAATGTCAAAGCCGGAACATTCAATGAATACCTCTCTTGTTTCTTCTGTAATTTTTCCAGTCATCTGAGAATTTATTATAGGGGGCATGCTTAGAACGTTGCCCTTGTTATCCCTGAAAACAGGATATTTTTCAAATCCTTCAAGAAGATGCGCATAATCCCTTCCAGTTGGATGTTTGCTAAGAATCTGCCTTCCTGTAAGCTCTTTGTCCATTTCTAGAGGGATGAATTTTATTTTTTCAGGCTCTTCTGCCTTAAAGGTTATTGGAAGCTCGATTTTTTCCAGTGGATAGATGCCTATTGCTATTTTTTTCCTGTCTCTTCCGAAAGTTGAATGGAGCTTTTCTTGTATATCAATAATTTCTTTAATTTTTTCATCGTTGAATTGGAGATTCTTTATTATTGCACATACAGTGTAAGGCCTTATGGACTTAAGGCTAGGGTCTATTTTAACATCATAGTTTTTAAGAGGCTTGTTAACTATGTATTGCTTTATTTTTTCACCCAAGTAATTTCTTAGTGCCCTGTAAATTCCCTGAACAGAAAGCATGTCTGGACGGTTTGGAGCAATTTCTACAATCACTTCCTCTTCGGTTATATTTTCCACCCCTATACTGAACATATTAAGTTTGTAATCAATTTCTTCGTCACTTAAATTTCCAATTATCTTTTTTAGTTCTTCTTTCTTTAAGTTTACGACTGCCATTTTGTATTTTCTTTTTTATTGATTTATTTTTATTCTGTTTCTATTTCCCAAAACCCAAATTTCTTTATGTTTTCAATTGTGTAGGCTTCTGTTGGGTTCCATTTAAATAACCACTTCACTTTTTTCTTTACGCTTCTTCCTGTATACTGCTTGGTTTCTGGGTCGTACTCTTCTAGGACTAGCATATCGCCTTCTTTTAAGTCAAAATCTGCTAGCCTTAAATCAAATTTCTTTTTTCCTTCCAAGGTCGCTTGGAAAGAATTTGGCCAAGTTTTCTTTTTTATTTCTGCCATTTTTATTTATAATCTATTCCTCCTGCTAATTTATTTCCGTGCTTAAATTTTTTTATTTCCTCTATGGGAAATCTTTTTTCATATTCTTCTAATACTTTTAGAGTTTCTTCTTCTGAGTTTATCCCACAGATGAATGCAATTTTTAAAATAAGGTACTGCATGTCCCCTATGAAATTGCCCACTTCTCCTTTGTATTTTTCCAGCAATTCTTTTTGTTTTTCTGCATCAACCCATTTTATTATGTGCCAGAGCTCTCCAATCTCTTCGTCCATATTTAAGAGAAGGTCTTTTATTTCTGAGACTTTGCCCCATTCTCTATCTTTGTTGAATTTCTCTACTTTGTCTTGAACTGCTTTCATTTCTATTTCACCAAAAATTTAAGTTCTCTCAATTGAGTAAGATTGTTTTTATACATGTCTCTCATGTCTTTCACACCAAAGTTCTGCATTACTAGTCTGTCAAATCCCATTCCCCATGCCAATACAGGAACATATTTTCCTAAGAGCGGCTCTGTTACTTCGGGCCTGAAAATTCCAGCACCTAAAACTTCTATCCATCTCTTTGCCTTTTCATCGTAAACATCTGCTTCTACACTTGGTTCTGTATATGGAAAATAATGAGGGCGGAATCTTACTTTTTCAAAACCCATTTTTTTAAGAAATGCCTTTAGGTATCCTAGCAGATTCGGCAACGTTGCATTTTCATCAACAACAATGCCTTCGGTCTGGTTGAATTCAAATCCGTGGCTCCAGTCAACGGTCTCGTTTCTGAAGCATTTTCCAACTGAAAAGAACTTGCCCTTCTTCCTTCCCTGTTCTCTTAATTTTACAAGGGTCTGGGCAGATAAACAAGTAGTATGAGTTCTTAAAAGAGTTTTTTCTGCATCATCTTCTTTCCAACTGTACCGCCATCCTTTGCTTCCTTCTGTTCCGCTTTCGTGGGCTTGTTTCACTGCTTGCACTATCTTCTTTTCTGGAAGCTCTGAATTTCCTGCTATAAAGAAAGTATCATGCAGCTCTCTTGCTGGGTGGTCTTGAGGAGTGTATAGTGCATCAAAATTCCAGAAACCGCTTGTAATTAAATCGCCTGGCATTTCTTCAAATCCCATTTCTGTCCATATTTTTCTTGCATAATCTGTTGCTTGATTTACAAAATGCCTTTTTCCACCGGATATTTTAGGCAGAGGGGAGATAATATCATACCTCCTGAATTTTTTCCCTCTCCAGCTTTTATTCTTAATTATTTCTGGAGTGAGCTTTTCCAGCATTTTGCTTTCGTCAATATCTTTACTGCTCGCCATAATCTTTTTTCCCAAGCTGGTTATTTCGAGGGTTATTATCTTTTTTTCTTCTACTGTTATTATGTTCTTTCTTTTCTTCAGACTATCCAACGCAAATTTCTGCTCAGGCTTCAGATTCTCTAGGTTTAATGGCAGGGAGTCTAAGAACTGCTCTTCCAGGCTTTTTTTAGTTATTTCTTCTGGCTTGGCTTCAAGCAGAATTTTTCCGTTTGCTAGCTTAATTAGCGCTTTCTTTTTTAAGGCTCCGAGCGCTGCTTTGAACTCATTTTCGTTCAACCCAGACTGTTTTTTTGCTTCTTCTAGGTCAATTGTCTTTTTCTCGGCAATAATGTTGAGAAGATTCCTTTCAGGAAGCCCTTTTTTCTTGTAGAGTATTCCGTTAACATCTAAATCCACAATTTTTTCAGTTTTTTCCTTGATTTTGACTACATCTTTATTTTTAAGGAACTCTAAGGCTCTTAATACTGAAGTTGGATCTAATCCGGATTTTTCCCCTATTTTTTCGAGAGATTCCTCTAGGTAGGGAAGAACTTTCCTTTCCATTGGAGACAGTTTTTCAATAATCTCTTTTGTTTCCATGGAAATAAAAGAAGAAGAGATTTTATAAAGATATTGTTTTGAAGATGTTAAAGTTGATATAAATTAATAGCAAAAGCCATACTGTTTACAGGTGGAACATATTTGATTTGTTGTTTTTTCCGCTTCTTCTTGGGTTCTAAATCCTTTTTTGTTGTTAAATAAAAGATGTAACTTTTTGGATACTTCATTAATAGAGTTAATGCCTTTTGAGAATATCAAAAATTCAAAAACTTCTTCTGGGATATCTTTATAAAAGCAGGTTTTAATTTTTATTGCTTCTTTATTTTTTGGGGCATAAATATATCTATTATTAAAGCCATTCCAAAATAAAAGCATATTCTTATTCCTAGTAAAAGCTAGGTTGTTTTTTTGGTTTAGTTCTTGCTTATTTAGATTTGGATTTCCAAACGAGTCAATTAGACCTTTTTCTCTTAATTTTTCAATTAAAAAATTAATTTCTTTTTCAATTATTCCTTTTTCAAGTTCTGGATAAAGCTTTATGAGTTTATTTTTTATTTCTTGAGTAGTATAAACCCCGTCAATTAAATGAACTGTGTCTTTTCTTAAATCTGTTATTATGTTTGATTCCACATTTTGTCCCTTAATAAACGAAATTGCGGTTTCAAATCCTAAATCATTGAAAAATGGAATGTCTAGTATATTTCTTTTTTGGAGTTCTATACTTCTATTTTCTTTTCCTAGTTCAGTTGAGGGATAGGCTAACATAAGTAGACAAATTGAGCGAATAGTTCTTTCTGTATCCCACCCTTCTTTTCTGCAATCATGTCTGAAGTCTAGCTGATTTAGGTTTCCTCTTTGAATAATTCCTTTTTTTTCTTTTTCCTTAAATCGCTTTTGTGAAGGGAGAATATCTCTGTTAAGTGCAGGTTGTATAAAATAATTGTAACCTCTGGTTTCGAGATAGTTAAGCAGTTCAAAAGTTCTCTTGGAAGAAAGAGCATTTGAGCCTTCATAGCCTTCTATTAAAAAAAGTTTAAATGAGATTCCAGATTTTCCTAGAATTTCAAGTGCTTCGATATTTTTGCTAGCTGGGATCTTTTTATTCATGGAATAAAGTACACTTTTATCATTGCATTCAATACCTATTCCAACTTCGTAGCAACCAGCGCTTAGAAGATAATTAACAAAATCTGTAGTTATCAGATCTGCTCTAGTTACGCATCTGAAACCAAAATCTTTATTTTTTATTTTAAAATTTCTTAGGATTTCTAATATTTTTTTCCTAGAATCTAAATTTACTCCAAATGTAAGGTCTGTAAAATAGAACTTATGGACTCCTAGATTGTACAAGAATTTTATCTCTTCCATAACTCCTTCAATATTTTTCTCTAGATATTTTGATTTAGCTGCGCAGAAATTGCAACTAAAAGGACATCCTTTAGAAAATTCGATTGTTCCCATAACCCATGCACCTTTGGAATCCACAAAATTAACAACTTCTTCAATTAGAGATTTATAACGCCCATATAAATATTTTAAGCTTAGTTCTTGCGGTTCGTAATTAGATGGCTTATTAGTTAAAATATTATTATCTTCTTTGCAGATTAGTCCGGAGATATCTTTAAAATCTTTCTTCCCTGTTCTTATGCAGCTTATTAGTTCTATTAAATTTTCTCTTGCAAATCCAGCTATTGCAAAATCTATGTTTGGACAAAAATCAAATATTTTTTCTTGGAAGTATTTAATTGCCTGCCCGCCTAGAATTATTGTGCAATTAGGTAATTTCTTTTTTATTTTTGTTGTAAGCCAGTCTAAACTATCTGTGCTTGCCTGTGCGATAAGTGTTGTTAAAATTAGATCTGGATTCTGTTGCGCAACTAAATCTACTAACTCTTCTTTAGATAAACTTGAATTTTTGTACCATTCAAAATCCAACAGTAAAATATCTTTTTCTTCATTAATGTCTTTTAAAACAGCCATAACTTCAAAAGGAATTCTAGGCAAGGGAAAAAATTGTCTGCCAATATTTTCTTCTACATATTTTCCAGGTTCAGCTACATGTAAACTTGTGGTGTTTGGCGGATTAACAAATAAAATTTTCATCTTTCCTCCAAACTAGAAAAACTACTCCATATCTGCTTCGCACTTTTGCTTAACAGGCACTATAGATGACTCTAAATTTCTTGCTTTCAATTCTTTCTTTAATTCTTTTTCTTCCATTTTTCCTTCTTCTTGCTCCATTTTATTCCCAATTAGCTTCGCAATTTAGGATTACCTTTGTTAATTCAAAATATTCTTTCATTTCATTCTACGTTTGCTTCACAGTTTAATTGAACTTTTTCTAGTTCAAAATAAAGTTTTTCCATTTTATTTTTTCCATAATTTAATTACAATAAGATTACTATATTGAATTATATAAAACTTTTTGGTTTATTATTTTGTAAAAACGTAATATTTAAATACTATATTTAAATAATACAAAATATGGGTGAGTTGGATAATTTTGATAAGAAGCTGATTGCAGAACTTGAAAATGATTCTAGGCAGACTTTGTCTCAGATAGCTAAAAAACTTAGGAGCTCACAGCAGGTAATTAGCTATAGGATTAAAAGCTTGGAAAAAAGAGGAATAATAAGCGAATATTATACAATAATTGATTTTTCAAGGTTGGGATACACAAGCTATAGGACAATGCTTAGGCTTTCTAATCTCAATGAGCAGAAGCATAAGGAAATTATTGGATTTTTGATGGGACATCTAAATGCACTTTGGATTGTGGATTGCGGGGGGAGATGGGATTTAATTGTTAATTTTATTGCTAAAAACATTATACAATATGCTGGCATCTTGAGAGAGTTTAAGAGCAAGTTTCCAGAGCAGATTCAGAATTATGATATCTTGACAACAGTGGAGTTAGTCTATTTTGGCAGAGATTATTTTACAAAAAACACAAGGCATGATAAATTTTCATCTTTTGGCGGAGAGCAGAAGTTAGCTAACTTGGATAAAACTGACTTAAAAATTTTAAACTTGATTTCTGAGAACGCTAGAATAAATGCAGTTGAAATTGCTGAAAAATTAAATGTAAGCCCAAATACAGTGATTCTTAGGATTAAAGAACTTAAAAAAAATGGAACCATCCAAGGATTTAAACCGTTAATACATTTAGAAAAAACACCTTATTCTAGCTATAAAGCCTTAATTAAATTCCAGAACATCACTGAAGAAAAAGAAAAACAGATTATAAAATACCTACAAACAAACATCAGCGTAGTAGGAATTATCAAGCTTATTGGATTATGGGACTTTGAAATAGAGTTTGAAGTAGAAACTAAAGAACAGATGTTAAGCTTTACGAGAGAATTCAGGGATAATTTTAAAGATGTGATAAAAGAATTCGAAGTTATTCCATTGTTTCACGAATACAAATATAATTTTTTCCCCAGGGATATTTTGAATTAGGGTTGTTTCTTAAAAGAATATTATTATAATAAAGTAGTAACAACATAAAGATTTAAATAGTGGTTTGGATTATACAAAATATAAACATTTAACAGATGAATTTCTATGAAAAAATCAGAAAAATTAGAATTTCTTTGCGTGAAGTTAGCTGGTTTTCCATTGGATTGGGATGAAATAGTGAGAAGATTCAGGGCTCATCCGCGATTTGATCCTGAGCAGCAGTTTGATTTTCAAAATTATAGGAAATATTTCAGCGAGTTGCAGTTAGATGCTGCTTTGGAGAGTGTGGCTACTTCTTGCCCTGGTTTAAACATGCAGTTTGACCCTCCTGTTAGTTCAAGCAAATCAGGGACTTATTGTTATAGTTATAGTCAGGGGAGAAGGTTATTTGTGTGCTATCCAAATAGGTATGATCTTCAGATCGCAGAGTATGATAGGGTTGCTATTGTTGATTCGCTCCCTGTGATTTTTGAAGTAAGATTAACAAGATGGTACCATAGTCCCGCAACTTATACAAAAAAGAGGGGAGGAAGAAAATTTCCGCATAGAAAAGCTATAAAGTATTGTTTGGAACCTGATAGATATAACCGTATATTGGCTCCTGCAAGGAGTTTTTTTGGTAGAGACGTTGGTTACGTTATGATTATTGGGGATAAAGAATATAGGACCTCTCAAAATTCAGAATGCGCGCGAGCTTTTCGTGAGAATAACGGGATTCTTGTTCCATTTGGGCTTACAAGAGAGGAATTTAGAGAGCAAGCCTTTAAGGTAATAGAAGAGAATCGTCTTCCTTTGAGATTATTTCTTCAAGATAGAATAGCAGTGTAACTCTCTGTTGATAAAATTTATTACAGAAACTATTTATATTATTGTTTATTTAATATTTCATGAGAAAAGCGGTTGTTGCAGGGCAATTTTATCCAGCAGTTAAGGAAAAGCTTGAAAAAGATATTCGGAAGTATGTCAAGCAAGGCAGCGAGAAGAACAATGCCGTTAAAGCGGCGATTGTCCCTCATGCAGGCTATCTTTTTTCAGGAAGATGCGCTGGAAAAGTTTATTCTTCTCTGCCATGGGCAGAAACTTATGTTATTCTCGGAGTGAACCATCGGGCTATTGGAGAAGATATTGCAATATCTTTAGAAGATTTTGAGACTCCTTTGGGCGTAGTAGAGAACGATGTGCAACTCGGTGAGGAGATATTAAGGCAGCTGCAAATTCATGATAGCGAAGAAGCTCATGAATACGAGCATTCCATTGAGGTCCAGATTCCTTTTCTGCAAATTACACAAGAGAGATTTCATATTGTGCCTATTTTATTAAAAAATTACAATTTTGAAATCTGCCAAAAACTTGCAAAAATAATTGTTGACGCTTCTTTTAAACTAAGAAGAAAAGTTATTATAATTGCCAGTTCGGATTTTACGCATACAGGCCCTGCTTATGATTTTTCTGGGGATATAAAAGCAGATAAAGAAGCGATTGACAAAATACTTGCTTTTGAAACAGCAGGATTTTTGAGCTTAGCTGAAAAAACAACAATCTGCGGAGCTGGGGCAATTGCAACTGCAATTGAAGCTTCTAAGCTAATGTTTGCAAAAAAAGCAGAGCTTCTTATGTATTATGATTCTTCTGAAATTATTAACAACGAGAACAAGGTTGGGTATGCTGGGATTGTTTTAAAGATGGAGATTTAAATTAGATAATTATAAACTAAAATGAAAGATGTAAATGATTTGAGACGGGCTCAAAAAGAAAGCGTTGTTCCAATTAAGTCAGGCAGAGGAATCGATTTGCATAAGGTAGCCTTGGATCTTGGAGAATGGGCGCTTAGTATTCTTGAGGATTTGAAAGGATATACAGTTCATATTTTGAGAACTGAAGATACGGAAGGATATGATGTTGGCTTAATGACTTCAAATACAGATTTTTTTCCAGTGGCAAGTTTAGCGTGGTTGGCTGATGGAAATGGGCTGTTGGCAAAAGTAACCTTTACTGATAATGAGTACGGGCGGGCATTATCAGAACATGAATATAGCCCATTTACTAGGCGATAAGAATTTTATTCAACAGTTTTCTTGTTTTTTCTTCTTAGCTTCTTCTTTTTCATGTACTGCTCTTTGATATTCTTCAATTACTTGTGTTATTCTCAAGCCTTCTGGAACAATTAATCGTTTTCTAAATCTCCTTAATGTGCCATTTTCAAGGTATCCAGTATTTCTGTTACTCATCTCCATAATTTGAGGGGCGTAAAGAAGCTTTCCTTCCTCTTTTGATGACTTGTCTGAATCATAAATTAGTAAGCCATCTTTGTATCTTTCGACATCAAATCCATTTTGAACTAGATGCATTCTTAGGTTATCGGATTCAAAATCATTTCTAGAATCGTCATTATCTGCATCAATCCCATATCCCCTTCCAATTAGTTGGTCTATTGAGGACTTCCATGCTTCACGAAGCCTTGATAGTTTAGTGCCTGAAACAACAGTCAATATTGGCACTTCAACATGACTGTCAATACCATGGCTTTCGATCCTTTCAAATTCAGGTATCAACATTCCTTCAATATTATAGACGAATGGGCCGACTTGTCTTCTTTTAACTTCTCTTCTTGTAGGCCAGCAGACTTCTGGCATGCCATATGTTTCGTTGGCTCTTTCTAAATTTTTTATTAATCCTCTGGTTGTTAGTGCGCGGGTTTCTAAATCTACAATATAATAGGCTCCCTTGCATATTTTTATTGTTCCTAATCTGAATTTTGGGAAGTCCATTCTTTTTAGATGTCTAAATAACCAACTCTCAATAGCATAATCCCGAAAAATTTCTTTCATCTTAAATTTTATAAATTTGAATTTACTTTAAAGTAATAACATGTAATGTACTTATTAAAATTTATACCGAACTTGTTCGGGTTTTAGGACAAAGAGAATAAATTGAATTACTTTATTTGTTCTTCAATAATTAAAGGTAGAAGTTTTAATTCTGCTTTTCTTAAATGTTCTTGAAAAGTTGATTTTCCAATTCCTATAATCTTTGCCATTTTTTCAATAGAAATTCTTCTTGGATATTGATAATAGCCATTTTTGTAAGCAATTTCTAGTGCTTTTTTCTGCATTTTTGTCAGCGATGGGGCAATTGTTGGGAATCTTACTTCAGACAAATTGGATTGTTCAAGCTTGAGTATCTCGCAAGAGTCCATGTGCTTTTCTTCTGCTTTGATAAAATCCTCAAGTATTTTTCTGTCCCATGCAGCAACTTCCCAGTATTCATGGCCATCATAATGATTGACTGTTGGTTTAACAAATAGGATATTGTGAGTATAGTAAAGCATCACATGTTCTCCTTTTTTTCCTAAATTAATCTCGTAAACAAATACATCTCCGGCAACTTCAACTTTTGTAATTCGTTTGTCTGCTTTTAAGTCTTTGATGAAACTTTTCTTTGCTTTGTCATTTGCACTCTGAAAATAACAGATTGTTGTTGCATATCTGTTGCCATTTTTCTCATACCAAATGCTTGGATAAGAGAGAACTATTAAATTAAATTTCTCACATCTTTTTACAATTGGGCAGTCATTATGGCAGAGCTTTAGTTTTGTTATCCACATAAATTAGTTAAGAGTTCATTAATTTTAAACTTATCTAAATGTTTATTCAACTGCTTTTTTTGCCTGTTCTGTTGATGCGCCCATGGTCAATAAGAAGGAGAAACCGGCTCGCTTATCATATTTTCCCATTAAAACTATTTCGCATTTTTCTCTCCTGCATAGTTTTATGTTCTGCATTATTCTCGCGAGAATTATTGCTTTTTCTTTGCCTTGTCTTTTTATTATCTCTTCAATGTCTATTCCAATTTTAATTTTGTTTTTTGCTGCAATATTGCATAAAACTTCATTTAACCCAGAATCTCTCTGTTTTAAAGAATCTTTTCTGTTGTGGATTTCAGGAGATAAAAGAACATCAACATTTTTCATTTCTAAGATTTTTCTGTTGAACTCTTCATCCTGGGCCCTGACTATTATTTCTTCTTCTGGACTATTTTTCTTTGTGTTTTGGATTATTTTTCTTGCTTCATTTATATCCTGGGATTCAATTATCATGCTACAATAATGCTTTTAAAGCTTAAAAAGTTAAGGGTTTCAAATAAAAAGCATTTGCAATAATATTCTAGTTACTTAAATGCTTTTTATTTGCTAAGATGCCCCGCGTGTATGGTTTTGGTTTGAAAGTGGATGCCCCAGAAAATTGTTTTTGGGCCTATATATCTTTTAAAAATCAGCCCTATCCTTTTTGCGACCCTGCGATTATTAAGGTGCCTATACTTAATGGAAGTGCTTTGATTACGCAAGATGCGCAGTTAGGAGATGGAGATGTTCCTAAAATGGATTTTTCACAGGCGATAGTTGAAGCGCCGTATAGAAGGCGTTTGATTATGAGCGAACAGAAACAAAGAGTTTTGACTGCTTTTCAAGAAAGAGCTTCGCCTTTAATTAGAGAGGTACTTGCTCATCCAAGTCTTAGAAAAAGAAGATATTCTGTTGCTTTTAAAATGGATGATGGGACTGGTGATGGAACTGATGATGAAACTGGCGGAGTTAGAATGATAAGAGGAAAGCCAGGGCCAACAAGTTATAAGGGCATTGGGGAAGAATAAGGTTTATCCAATAATTGTCCCAACAAAATGCTTCTTGTTCAGTAAGTTATCAAAATTATTCATGTCCGAGCCAATGATATATGTTGGGATTTTATGTCTTTTTATTATTTTTGCCGCTTTTTGGTCTAAAACAAAATGCTGACCTGGCTTGAAAACCTGCTTCTTGGTCATTTTTAAAAAGTCTTTAGGAGAAATGTCATTTATTAGTTTTGCATTTTTGAATCTTTTGGGGTCTTTATCAAAAAGGCCTTTCACATTGGTCATATTTATGAATTCACAATTGAAGAAGTTGGCGAGTTTTGCTGCTGTGGCGTCTGAAGTCTCTTTTTTATGATATCTTAATGCCCCACAAAAAACAAAGTCATTTTTTTGGAGCAGGGATTCAACATGCTTCATATCATGGGGAATTCCTTCATTAGCATCTTTACCAAAAAAATAAGTTAGAAGGCGGGCATTAAGTCTTGTTATGGAAATTCCCAATAAGCATTGAAAGCGCTCTTTTTTGCTCTCTTTGATTTTTTCTTCATTTAATCCGTTAATATAAACTCTGGAAGGATTTCCCCCACCACAAACAACTATGAATTTATATTGGTCTTTGTTTTTAATCAAGACTTTCCTTAACTTTTCCAGAAACTTATAGTCTACTTTATCTGGAACAATTAAACTGCCTCCAAGGCTTAAAACAACCACTTTTTTTGCCACTTTCATAGACAAATAAACACCCCTTCTTATATAAATCTTTTTGAATATGTCCAAATTTGTGTGATAAGCAGTCAACTACAAATTTGGAGCATGCTCAAAAACCATGTTCTCTAGCATATGGTTTTTGACATATATAATCCAAGATAGAAATTGTTTTTAAAGAGGAAAATAAGGTAATTGAATGAGTACTAAGGAATACAATTCACCGACTTATTTTGCTTCGGTATTGAACCAATGCCTATCGCGGCCCGGGGGTATCTTTTCTGGGGGGGTTAATCCCAAACATAGTGGAAGGGAAGGGGAATTAGTCAGTTTTTCTATTGGGAATATTCCGTGTGTTGTTAGATTCCTATATGAACAAAGCACAGCTTATGCACAACATGAAATAGTAGATGATAAGGGAAATCCCATTAAAACTTACAGAAAAGTATTCTCTCCAAAACGTAGTGCAGCAGGGAGAATCTCTGAAGTAAGCATGGAAAGATGTCTTGGCAGTTTTTTAAATAACAATCTTAGAGCATATGGTAGAGAATCAAGGACTAAACAGTAAACAGCCCGTTATCTTTTACATTGAATATTTTTAACCTTGCTCCGCAATCTAGCCAGCCATGAGCGTAATTCAAACAACCATACGCGTTGACTAAATGCCCTTGTTTTTCAAAATGCCTTGAGTCTGACAAGTAACATTCTACCATTTCTATAATCTCTTTTGCTTCTTTTTCCTTTCCTTTTGCAATGTTTTTCTTTGCAAGAGCGAGAGCTTCTTCTGTTATCTGTTTATACTTCTCAATTTTTTCTTTGGTTATCCTGTCTTCCATATTAGGCTGCTCTTGACAATGGTAGAGGGTCCATAAACCTGAATTTATACTGATAAAATAAATCGTTAAATCTTTTGATTATTGGTAAAATATCTTCTCTTGGGCAATCGCGTTCTTCTGGAAGATAAGTGGAATGTTCTAATACTTCATTACCATATGTATTTATTTGGCCATCATCAAAAACAACCCTGATTAATCCTCTGTCTTTTAGATCTTCTATTATAAATCCCCCTTCTCGACCAGCAATCTTCACATAAATGCCTACACCGGCGTGTTTCTGCGCATCCCAAAATTGCTTATGCATATAAGTTAATATTAGGTTAATTATTTAAATGTTCTTAACTTTATTTTTTCATGCAATTCACAATTGAAACTAACAAAAGAGAAGAAATAATTGATATTACTAAACAGGTTGAAGATATTGTTAAAAAAAATGGCAAGAAAGGAGGTGCCTGTTTAGTTTATGTGCCTCATGCTACATGTTCAATTATTGTAAATGAAAATTATGATGAAGCTGTTTGTGGTGATATCCTACGATATTTGAAAAAACAAATTCCTTCTGGGATCTGGGAGCACGATAAAATTGATAATAATGGAGATGCGCATATTAAAGCATCAATTATCGGGCCTTCGCAAATAATTCCAATTGAAAATGGAGAACTTCAGCTTGGAAGGTGGCAGGGTATAGCTTTGGCTGAATTTGACGGTCCAAGAGAAAGAAAAATTATTGTAAAAATAATTTAAAGAGTATGTTCAATCATCCATTTTGTCAAATCTATATGCAAAAGCTCGATTTTATAAAATGAGGTTAGGAAAATAACCTTAACAATCTGATTTTTTTAGATATATAGTTTAGAGGATAGAAATTATTTAAAAAGGCAGCTGCTTCTGTTTTTCATAAAAGAGGATCAAGGGAGGAGAAAACATGCATGACCTCCCTCTCTTCTTTTTTTCTTTAATAAACTTTATATATCCATTTCTCTTTTTAAACTGATGAATAAAAAAGGGGTTAGCCAGGTTGTTTCGGTTGTGCTTTTAATTACGCTAGTAATAGCTATGGCAGTCACTTTTGGCTATATTTATACTAACTTTCTATATAGCCAGCAGGATGCTATTGAAGGTACAGTTTTTGAGGAGATAGGTCTTGAAGGCGCGGGGGGATGTAACCCAAATTATGCGCCGGGGGAGTGGTCAAAGTGTGAGGTAACCTATAATTTAGATGACTTGGTTGAAGAGGAGCTAACTTTGGAGGGAACTAAAAGCAGGGTTCTGGAGGATTTGAACAAGTGTGCTCCCAATAAGCTTGAGACAGAGAAATGCTCCACAAAGGAGTTAGTTAGCCTAAAAAAAGTTGAAAAGTGTTCCAAAAAGTATTTAGAAATCAGGGATCAAGATAATAAACTTGTTTCAAGAGTAGAATTATCAGATTCTAAAGAGTTAACTATAGAGTTTTTATTGGGAGATATAGAGTATTGTTCTTATTGTTATAATGGTATCAAGGATTTTGATGAAGATGGGGTAGATTGCGTGAATAGTGGAGATAGTTGCCCTACGTGTTCTTGATGTCAGAAATGCTCATTGATATTCACATTTTTGAGCACAAGAAAATGCAAGGCATTTTCTGTGCAGAAAATCTTTCCTAGAAGATTTTCATGCATTCTAAAATTCCAAAAATAAAAGAGGAATTTTTTGATAATATTTAAATACCTTCTTAGTATAAGATATTATGTAGGAATTAAGCTAATTTACCCTACTAAAAGAGATGGTCTATAAGAAGTATATTAAAAAAAAGGGGAAGGTATTTGGACCTTATTACTATGAGAGTTATAGGACTAAAAGTGGAAAGGTAAAAACCAGGTATTTAGGAGACAACATTAAAAAACACGTTCGCAAGTCTCCTGAAAAAAGTAAGGTAACCTTAGTTTATAACCGGGTGTTTTATCTTATTTTTGTTATCGTGCTTTTAATTCTAGTAGGCTTGATTTTGCCGCGCTTTTTGCAATTAGATAAGCCCATTCAATCAGATTTAGGGGAGCTTGGCTCTTTAAGCCCTGCTTCGCAGGAAACTGGTGAGCAGGTGCCAGAGCCAACTGAAAATATTACGGAAGTAGTGCAAGAAAATGTTTCGCAGGAAACTCCGCCTTCACCTGAACAGGCAGCACAGGAAGAAACTGTGATAGGCTCTTTTGGTGAGCCTCAATTCGGTGCTTTTGGAGGGGGAAGCGGAACTCCTGTAGACCCTTATAATATTTCAACCTGTAAGGAATTGCAGGATAATCTAAGCGCTTATTCAAATGCATATTTTCAGCTGGTAAACGATATAGATTGTTTAGAAACTAGAAATTGGGAACAGGTAGATTACGATGGAGAAACTTTTAAACATGGTTTTGAGCCAATAAGCCGCTTTTCTGGAGTTTTAGATGGTAAGGGGTATCATATAGATAACATTTTCATGTATCATGGTAGCGATACTGGGGGTCATGCTCTATTCAAAAATATCACTGCTGGGGGGGTGGTTAAAAATTTAGGCCTCGAAAACATAGCCTTTTCTGGTTTCTGGAACAAGGCTGCAGGGCTTGCTTTGTATAATTATGGAACAATAAGTAATTGCTATGTAACTGGAAAAGTAAATGTTCGTGACAGTGATGTTGGCGGATTAGTCATGTCCAATAGTGGCGTTATAAATAAGTCATATTCTGAGGCAAATGTATCTTGCACCAGTTCTTTGTCCAGTTGGTGCAGTTCAGTTGGGGGGTTGTTATCTAGGGCAGAATCTTCCTCAATTATAGAAAACTCTTATTCTACTGGTGCCGTATCTATCGATTCAGGCAAAACAACTGTGAACGATATAGGCGGTTTTATAGGTAACCCCAATGGAATAATAAGGAACTCCTATTACGCTGGTATCATATCTTGTCCGGGGGGCTATGATTGCTATGGATTTTGCGGGACTTCGGGCATCCTAGCACAGAATTCTTTTTGGGATACTCAAACTTCTGGAATTAGTCTGGATGTTTGTAGTGCTACAGGAAAAACAACAGCGCAAATGAAAACAAGAAGTACATTTACAGGTGCAGGATGGAATTTCCAGAATGTATGGGGCATTGTTGAAACAGAAACTTATCCTTTTTTAAAGGATTTTATATCCCCGCCTACTTCTACTTTAGTAAGCCCTGCAGACTGGCTAAACACTTCTACTACCCTTCAGACTTATACGGGAAGTTTTACTGATAGACAAAGACTAAAAAATTCAACTCTTTATATTTGGAGAGTGGGAGGGGGTATGGCTGTTAGTTTAAGTAAGGGGTTGACAGGCACTTCAGCTACAACAAGTTTTTCCCCTACTATAAGCGATGGAACTTACAAATGGAATTATTATGTATGCAATTATTATCATTTTTGTTCTTTTGCTTCTGCCAATAGGACAATCACTATCGATACTACTGCACCAACAATAACAATAAATTCTATAGGGGGAGATACAACTTCTCCTTATTCAACTCCAGATACAACTCCTTCGGCTGTTTTGTCAACAAATGAGAATGCAAATTGCAGGGCAAGTTTTTCTAATGAAAGATACGATGCTATGTCTAATGATATATCATGCACTCCTGGAGGAACAAAAAGCCATACTTGTGATTTGGGCAGCTTAGGCGCGCTTCCTGAAGGAGCTAAGACAGTTTATTTTGCCTGCAAGGACACTCTTGGAAACAACCATACAATCCCGATTTCAGCAGGTTTTACAGTAGATAGCACTCCTCCATCAATAGCAATAACTTCTGTAAGCTTAGATACAGCTGTTCCGTATTCAATTTCAGATAACACTCCCAGTGTTGTTTTATCAACAGAAAGTGGTGCAACCTGCAGGGCAAGTTCAACTGATGTTGGCTATGATAGTATGAATATCCAATGTTCTGGGGGCGGAACAAGCAGGACTTGTGACTTCGGAAGCTTCGTAGACGGAACTCGTTCTGCTTATTTTGGATGCTTGGATGAAGCAGGGAACAATCATACTTCTGCTAACAATGTCGGAATCTCCATTGAAATAGATACTGCTACTCCAACACAATCTTCTCATAATCCAACACCTGACTTGGTTATTGGTACAAAATCTCCAAGAGTTAATTTTACAACAAATGAAAAAGCTAGATGCAGATGGAGTTTAATGGGCACCCAGGCTTATGAAGCCATGCCTTCTGGAAACACCTGCGATACAACTTATTCAACATCCCATTCCTGTTCAACTTCTGGATTAACAGAAGGGATATTAAATTATATCTATCTGGCATGCGCTGATGATACTGATGTTTTCCCTAACAATGATACGTCTTTTTCGAGAACTTCAGTAGGCTATACTGTTGATACTACTCCGCCACTAGTCTCGCTGATTCTTCCTACTGATGGTTCTGTGATATCCAGTACATCTGTTGATTTTAGTGGCGTATTTACAGATACACATTTGAAGAATGCAACTCTGTACGTTTGGGATTCAAATAAAGTGCTGGTAAATAAGACAGAGAGAGTCTTGTCAAGTGGCTCGATTACTATCTCTGTTGCATTTACTTCTGATTCTGTTTATAAGTGGAACTATTATGTATGTGATGAAGTTAATAACTGCCAATTTGCTTCTGCAAACTATAGTTTTAGACTTGATAGTTTTCCTCCAGTTCCAATTGTAAATTCAATTGGGGGAGATACAGCAATACCATTTTCTACTAATGATAACACGCCGGAGATTGTCATAAATACAAGCGAGGAATCTTATTGCAGGGCTTCGTTAACTGACCAGTCTTACGACCAAATGTCTAGAGACTGTACAACAGTAAATAAACTTGCCCATACTTGTTCTTTTGCTTCTGCGTTTTCAGACAGCCCTAACCAGGAAATGCATTTTGCCTGTAAGGATTTGGCTGGAAATAACAATTCTGTTACCAATGACAATGACAGCGTTGTGGAGATAGACACTAAAGTTCCTGAGAAAAACTCTTTCGAGCCTGCTAATAATTCTTGGGTAAATACGCGAACTCCTACACTAGCTTTTTCTACTATAGAAAAGGCAAATTGTAGAGCTGCCTTAATAGATGAAGGCTATGATTCTATGTCCAATGATATAAACTGCACAGCCGGCTTCGTCCTTTCTCACTCTTGTCCTTTAAACTTGGCAGAAGGAGCAAATAAAGTATATGTCTCGTGCAGCGATGATACAGATTATCTTCCTAACAAAGATAGTGTTGTTACTAATGCAGAGCTTAATTATACAGTTGATACAATTCCTCCGATTATATCCATTATATCTGTTGGCAATGATTCAAGCGCACCTTATTCTGTTTCAGATAATGCTCTTAACCTATTTATAAATACGAATGAAAAGGCAAACTGCAGTGCTTCTTTATCCAATGAGAGCTACGATGAAATGGCAGATAATATCGCCTGTATAAGGGCAGGCCCTATATCGCATATATGCAGTTTTTCATACTTGGCTGAGAATAGTTCTTGGTCAGTATACCTCGCCTGCAATGATTCTCATGGAAATAAGAACAGCCAGCTTAACAACAAACATATTTTAGTTGAGATAGATGTTTCTTCCCCAGTACAGACTAATCACAATTTAATTAATGATACAATAGTGAAAAATCCGCTTTTGCCTGTTTATTTTTCAACAGATGAAAATGCAAGTTGCAGGGCTTCATTACTAGAAGAAAGCTACGATGAAATGCAGGATAATGTTATGTGTACAACAGGATTTTTACGTTCACATTCTTGTTCATTGAGTTTAGCAGAGGGAAAGAATATAATCTATCTTGCCTGCTCTGATGATACAGATGCTTATCCAAATAATGACAGCAGGCTGACTAACAAAGAATTTGTTTATACTTTGGATACAACTCCGCCTAAAATCATGCTTTTATCTCCGGTCAATGGATTGAACACTGCAGACTCTAGGGTACTTTTCATTTGCAACTTCACTGATGAAACTTACCTTGGAAGTTCTGTCCTTTCTGTCTGGAATCCAGAGAGCGTTAAGATAATTGGAGAGGCAGAAACTCTGGAAAGCAAGCAGGATTTATTTTATAGGTATATAGACCTTCCTTATAATTCAAAGGGAACTTATAACTGGAGCTGTTATGCCTGTGATAAGTCTGGGAATTGCAACTCTTCTTCTAACCAAACGCTCGTTTATACTTATTTCGGAGAGTGGAACGTTAGGCCATTAACTTTAGAAGTTGTTAAAGGAGCCGGCCAGAGTGGAGTTTTAGGGGAAGCCAGCGTATTCTCTAATTCAGCTCAGCAAGCACAGTTTGAAATAGTAAGCAGCAACCCTTCGCTTGTCTGGCCTGAAAGTAATTCCTTAACTGTTCCTGCACAGGGCATAAATAATTTTATTTTAAATTACAATTCAGGAGCAAGCGGGGAGTATTCTGCCAATATCACGATTCGGAATTTAAATGGTTTGGAGCCAGCCCAAATAAACTTAAGTATAAAATTAATCTCAGCTAATCTAAAGATTACTCTGATAAACCCTACTACTCTAAGGCCTTTGGAAAATGTTACTGCCGGTGATAAAATTTCTATTTTATTGAACGCGACTTATGATAATAATTTAATTGAAGACGCTAAAGACTGGAATGTGAAAATAGATGATAAAGAATGCAGCAACCTTATTTATAGTTACAACAAGCCGGGTAAAAATTGGACTCTTGAGTGTAATGCTCCTATTCTTCAGGATTCTGTTTATCATAATCTTTCTGTGGCTATGGAGGGATTAAAAGAGTGGACATTAATTGGAATTGATAAAACAGAGAAAGATTCTGTTCACTATAAGGATTTAACTCCTCCTTTTTTTAATGAGATAAGAAGCAACAACATAGAGGTAAATAAAAAGGTCAATTTAACTGTAAAAGCTTCAGACAATGTAGGCATTAAAAGAGTTACTGCAAATATAACTTCAAGTGACCTCAGCACTTGGGGATGCAACTGTAATTTTAATGTAGATTATTGGCTTTGTGATTCAGTTATTTTGAGCAAAGCAGGAGATTATAAGGTAGACTATACTATTTATGATTTTGCAGGAAACAGTAATACTACAGAGGGGATGTTTGAAGTTTATGATGGGTATACTTGGAAGATTAAACTCTCTGATAATAATTCGACTCCGGTAAAAAACGCTTTATTAGAATTTTATAGGCCTCTTACTAGAACAATCCTTCTTTCTAATGCTACAAATGCAAATGGAGAAGCAAGCTTCTTTGTCAACAAAAGACTTTATGATTTAGGAGCAAATATTGAAAACCAGAAATTTATTGTTGAAAATGCTAATTTCATGAATTCAGCCAGAGCTCCTTATCTAAATTTCTATAAATACAAAGATAGTTTTGAGAGTATCCCTCTTCATCGGTTTAGTAAAATTTCTTCTTTTGGAATTGTAACTAATTCAACTGGGTTTATTAGCAACTCGGTTTCTGTTACATTCAATTATACTGAGATATTCAATAATATTCAGTCTCTTCCTAATCTTAATATTTTAGAGTGCACCATGTTCTTTAACGATACTTGTTTTGGAACATGGAGTATTCTTAATTCCACTAGAAATATTAACGATAAAACAATTACAGCTAACTCAACAGGACTTGCAACTTATTTCTTAGCTGAAAACTCGTGCGGAACAGGCGGGTGTGAGCCGAGTTTAGGAGAGACTTCTGCAAATTGCGTAGATTGCAGAGCATCTCCTCCACCTCCTGATGGTGGGGGCGGAGGCGGTGGTGGCGGTGGAGGCGGACCTGTAAGGCCAATGCCCAATATAAGCGGAACTATTGAAGGGGTCAGTGTTGGAACGAGTTCAATTTATGAAGAGATGTTTCCTGGAGATAGCAAAACAGTCAGCATACAGCTGACTAATACCTTGTCTAAGCCAACAAGCGTAACTTTAGCAGCAGAAGGAGAAGCTGCATCTTTCCTTTCTTTTGCCAATGCTACAGTCAGCTTAAATGAAAAAGAGGCCAAGGATTTTGTAGTTATAATCTCTATACCTAAAAATGCTGTTCCTAAGTCTTATGGCGGGAAGACTATAGTTAAATCTGGCAACAAGAGTGGGGATATACAAGTAAATATAACTGTTCTCTCAGAAGGTAAGCTGCTTGATCTTAAGATACAACCTCTTGTTTCAAGAATTAAAGCAGGGGAAACTTTAGAAGTCAAGACAAACCTAATTAATCTTGGATCTTCTAAGGTAGAAGGTACATTTGAGCTGCAGCTAATCGAAGCCGAGACCGGCAAGACTATCGCTAGAACTGAAGAAGAATTCGCTGTCGAAACCAGCACCGAGGAGATTAGGAAACTTGAGATTCCTGCTGGGACGAAAGATGGCAAGTATTTTGTTAAGGGAACTGCCAGTTACCAGAGTGCTGGCAAGAGCCTTCAAGCTCCTGCTATTGCTTCTGTTGAAATAGGCTCTGAAAGTTCGTCTTCTCTTTTGTTTTATCTAATCTTGGTTGTATTAGCAATCCTTTGCATCGTCGTTGTTATCTTCATTGTCAGGCGCCTGTTGAAAAATAAACAGCCAAAACAAGCCAAGAAGAAAGAGCTGAAAAAGCTTGAAAAAGAAGAAGAGGAAGAGAGCAAAATTGAATTAAAAGAGGAAGCTGAAGAAGCTCCAGACTTAAGAGGGCCGATTGAAAAGGAAATAGAAGATTTGAACAGCAGGATAAAGATTCAAGCCAAGAGTGATGAAGACACAAAGAAGATAGAAAAAGCTTCTAGTGTTATTCAAGGATTAAAGAAAAGAGGATATAAAGATGAAAAAATCAAGAGGTTGTTTGTTGAAAAAGGATGGTCTGAGCATTTAGCGAGTCAGATCCTAGCAAAAACCCAGTTATTGGACTTGGAGAAAAAAGTAAAATCTTCAAGTTTTGGAGAAAAAGAGGCGAAAGAGGCTAGAGATAAATTGGCCACTATAAAAAAGGAGATGAGCAAAGTTTAAGGGGCTAATTCGTCAGATAAATAGGAAGATAGAAAAAGAGTAAAATATATAAAGCAAAATCTCTAAAAGTTTATATCTAAGAGAAAAAAAGAGGCAAGATGTTTTTCAAAAATAAAAATAAGGAAGGTTATGGCTCAGAGCAGGAAAACACTAGCGATAAAGAAGATCTTATTCCTAGTGGTGTTCTAGAAATTGATGAGAATGAAGAGTATGGTAAAGATGAAGAGTATGAGGTTACTCAATCTTCTGACATTCATTCTGTAGACTCTTCTTCTGGCATGTCAGGAGGATTTTCTGCAGATTCTCAAGATAGTTATGAGGCTGGAACCGTAGACCCTTTCCACTCGCGCGTTCCTCCTATTAGAAGTAGCCCTCCTGTCGGAAGTAGTCCTCCTATTAGAAGTAGCCCCCCTGAAGTTTCTTCTTCATTCAGCGTTCTTTCTGAAAGTCCTGACGCTATAGTTATGGAGTTTAGAAAGCTGGATGCGAAAATTAATTCTATTGTTGACTGGATAAAACAGTTTTATGAGCGATTTTCTCCTGTAGTGAATAGTATGGGAAAATTAAGAAGCATGGCGTATGAAAATGAGGAGAACATAAACAAAGCACTTAAAGATTCAGCTAGGGCTATAGAACTTGCAAGCAAAATGGATTTAGAAAAATTAAGGTTAGAATCCAGAAAATTAGATATGGGGGCAGAGGCCAATAGACAAGAGATAAACCGACTTTCTGAGGAGATTAGAGATTTAAACGAGCGAGCACAGGTTTTTGTCAGTACAGAAGAGTTATTAAAACTTAATGAAGATGTTAAGAATAATCTAATCCAGATTAAGAGAATAGATTCTGAAATAAGAGAGCGTGCAGATAGAATTGATAGGACAAAAAGAGAGAGTGGCTCTGCATTGGAGCTAAAAAAAGAAATGGAAAGATCTGAAGCTCTTATCCAAAGAACTGCGATTCTGGCAAAGCAGAACAAGGAAGCCCTAGGCAATTTCACTTTTGAAGATTATCAGGAAAAAATAGACACTATTTTAGAGGTCATCGAAAAACTAGCCCAGGAAGTTTCAGGCGTTAAGAAGGAATTAAACATCAGAAAGGAAGAGTTGGATTACAAATCTCTAAAGAAGAAGAACGAAGTAATTGAAGCATTGGGGGATATAGGCGAGATTCCAGAGCTTCCAGAACTGCCTTCTCCAAAAATAAAAAAAGTTAAAAAAACCAAGAGAAAAAGGTAGGAAATCAAGATGGTCGTTAAAAAAGGATTAAGCAAGGCATTTACAAGAGAAGTTATTTCAGAAGATACACTCGCCCCTTCTGAATTTAAAGTTACTCCTATAAAGCTTTCTAGGTCGTATGCTGATTCTCCGATTGAAGAGATACAGAAGTATAAACAAATGGAAAGTTCTTTTGAGGAGGATAGAGCTGCTGAAGAGAGATTAAGGAAAGCCAGGATTCCTACAGAGTCTATTTTGGACAGGGAAAAATTAGATAGGGTAGTTAAGAGGTTGAATATGCTTAAGAAGATGCGGTTAGAGCAGGAAAGGCAGCAGGCAGCGGCACAGGTACAAGCACAGAAAGCAGCACAAGCGCAAGCACAAGCACAGAACGCTAAGCCAGTTTCACCACCTGCTCCTCCTATCGAAAAAGCTCCAAGTTCTCCAAAAGAAGAAATGCCGGCTAAAAAACAAGAGAATAGCCCCCCTACTAACAAGGCCGGCTTTATTCAAAAGCTAAACTTTTTTAGGAACCAGAAGCCAGAGCAGGAAAGGCGGCAGGCGGCGGCACAGGTACAGAAAGTTAATCCTGTTTCTAAGCCTTCTGAAAAAGTTTCTGCAACAAATTCTAACGTGGCCGCTCCAAATAAACCGCAAGCCAACAATCCGCCTATTAATAAGGGCAATGAACCAAAAAAACAAGACCCTTCGATGAAAACTAAGAAGGATAATTCGCTAAAAGAACCTTCCTTTTAAGCTTTTAAAACCTGAGTTAAGAAATACTCTCTGTGATTCCTTGGATTTTATCTTCAAAATGTTGGTCTGGGGGGTATTCTTTTCCTGATTCTAGTGGAGTATTATGGAAAATCTTGTATTTTAGCCTTTTGTAGCTCATAAATAATATTATAACTAGTATCATTAAGATTACGACTGTGCAAGCCAATACGCCTGAGATTATCCAGCAGTATTCCATTTGAATTTCCTCTTTTATTGGATTATGAGTGCTTTCTTCTTTTTAAGTTTATTGTTGTGCCCGAAAACCAAAGGTTTTCTTGGCATCCCAAAGTCTCAAGAATCTTTGATTCTTGATGACTCTCAGAAACTATAAGTTTCTGAAGTCGCAATAAACACTTAGCGACTTTCTGATTCAATTAGCGAATAAGGACTCTTTTTGTATATCATGAATCTGTGGCATAGGGAGTCTGTAATTATGGCGTTAATCGATATCTCTCCTACGATTGCCTTGAAAACCCCCTCTATTAAAGGTATCCTTGCTTTTTCAGAGAATGCACTAATTATGCTATTTATCTCTTCTTGGGATAATTTTATTCTTGTTAGGTTTACCTTTCCTGTTTTTTTAACAAGTACAAACTTTTCTGGACCTGGGCACTCTATAACCGTTATTCCTTTGTCTATTGCTAGCATATTTAGCTTACCTAAGTCAATTTCTATACCTGGAATTGGCGCGATAATCGTGCTCGGGATATGGGGATTTTGTGTGTTAATCGAAGTTGTAAAGCTACTTTTTAGCTGGGTTGGTGGTTGAGACACCCTTCGGGTTTTTGGAAAAAAGTGCAGGGGTTGCATTGTTTTCCTTGAAGGGGGCATCATCTTTTTAGCTTTATAGGTTTTAGCAGCTTTTACCTGAGCGATTTCTTTTTTAAATTCTTGAGTGGGGGTTATTTCAGGAAGATTAAGCTCCAGCCTCATTTTATCTCGTGTATCTTGCTCGTTGTAGATGGCCTGGTTTGAATTGTTTATTTCTTCCTGGATATTAAATTCTGAGGCTATTAATGGATTTATTTTTAGCTCCTCGCTAGATTTTTTCTTTTTTACTGTTTTTTCTTTTACTGGCTCCGGTTCAGATTCTTTTTTTGTTTTAGAATGTATGATGAGCTCTTTTGTGAACAATTCTAAAAAGAGCGCTCTGTCTTCTATGCTGATTTGGTTAAGCATATTCAGTCCTCAGGGTATCTAGAATTTCTTTGAATTTCGTTTCCTTCGGGAGAATTTAAGCTTATATTCGGATTATAGGTATTCTCTCTAAGTTTTCCTTCAATTAGTGTAAGTCCTTTTGCTATTGTTTTATTTTGGTCCAGCAGAACTTCTAACTTATTCAAAAGCTCTTGGTCCATTTTAGGGGCGGCGTAAATGCCTTCTTCATCCCCTTGCTTTTCAGCCAGGCTTTTTGCGGAAAGCTCGAAGAGCTGCAATAGTTTAGATATATTGTCGCTCAGCGCATCAAATTTTATAGAGAGATTAGTAAGCACTCTTTGAAGATTTACAAAATTGTCAATCAGCATTTTTTCCAGCTCTGCCTTTGTCAGCCTTTTACTACCAGAACTTTCCATTTTCACATCTTTTTTTATCATTGAATTAATTAGGAATGTTTAATTTATAAACGTTACGATGAGAATTATTAGAATTATTTTTTCAACCTTTCTAGCTCTGCCATATCTCTTTTTAATCTTTCTTCAACTTCTTTTATTTTAGACTTCTTGTTTTTTATTTCTTCAACTTCTTCTTTTAATCCATTTATCTTATTCTCCAGCTCCGCTATTTTTTTCTCATCTTCTGTTTTGTTTCTTTCCTTTATTTCTTCTTTCAATTCGCTGTATTTTTTAACTTTTATTTCTTTTGGAATACCCGCCTTCTTCCTGAAAACGAAGAATAAGATGATTCCTGCGATTATGAATACAAGAGCGAGTATTATAATAGCGTAGATTACAATTTTTATTATGGGAAAATCTGAGAAGTATTTTGGCATGCCGGCGTCGGTTTCGTTGTTAGATATTTGAGGTTCGGGTGAAGAGGAGTTTGTTGTTGGTGTTGTAGTTGAAGTTGTATTTGGGGCAGTTTGGTTTGTGTTGTTGGTTGCCGTTTGATTTGTTGCGTTGCTCGCAGTCTGATTTGTTTGATTAGCAGTTGTTACGTCTTCTTTAAGCACCCTTAGGCTTATTGGGCCGCTTGGAGTGTAGCCTGTAAACTTCTTAAAAACTATTAGTTTGCCGTTTTTTCTTACTAGTACTGATATGTCTATTTTGCTTGCGGTAGTCTCGAAATTAAAGGTTACTTTTGCATCTTGTCCAGTATTATCTTCAAAAGTATATAGCGCATCTTCTTTATTTGGATCAAGAATATTGACAGTCACGTCGTGATTGGCATAGGTAATTATTTCTAGCTCTACCGCTCCTGCAGATACGACTGCCATTATGCCCATTATTAATAGTAAAAGTGCAAGTGCAAAAGATATTTGCTTCCTCATTTTTATAACTATTAGAAAAAAATAATTTATAAACGTTTCGTATTTGGGATTTACATGGGGACAGAGGGAATTGCACCCCCATCAATCGGTTTCTACAAAATTCTGGAGCCGATTATTCTAACTGTTGAAATATATCCCCTTATAAAAACAAGAGAAAAGAGGTTTAAAAACTTTAACTAAGGACTTAAATTTTCTCACACTCAATAATTTTTTCCTTTTCATCAATCTTAAATTTTACTGGAAGAAATTTTTCAATAGTATAAACGTTGGTTTTTGCGTGATTGGAAATCATGCTGGTTTTTATCCTGCCTCCTGCTAAGGCCAGGTATATCATAAGCTGATCAGCGGCGTAGCAATCAACTGCCGCCTTGTTTTCTATTTCATTTAGAAAGCCCAGTGCCGCCTGCCCGCCCACTTTTTCAGCTGTCACGCTTCTTTCTCCAGGAACGTCTTTTCCTAGTATTGTTGGTTGGGAAGAGATTAGTATCCCGCTTCCGAAACCCTTTGCTTTAACATACCTTGCTGTCTTTTCTATTTTTATATTTAAGGGCTTTAGCAGGGATACTGCAGCTTCTAGCTGCCTTTCTGCAACTTTCCTTGCTTGAAGGGAGACAGAAGATATTGACTCTACAATTAGGTTTTTAATTTCACTATTTTCTAAAAATAGCGGTTGTGGATTTTTCCAGGGGCGCAAAACAGCCTCAAGAATAGCTTCTCCTTCTGGTACAAACCCGTCTTGCTTGATGTTTATTTCTGCTTTAATGCTTATCTTTTCCAATAATGGTAGAATCACTTTCTGTAGATAAAGAACAGAAGGAGCCCATTTATTCCAGGTGCCTCCCCCGATTATTTTTATTTTTAAGTCTTTTTTAAGATTATACAAAATTGGTAGAAGGGTTGATAAGATAAGAGAGGTAGAGCCAGCAGTTGGGATTTCTATCTTTATCTCTTCTTTGTCAGTCAACTCTTTTGGATAGAATTCTATTGTTGTATCCCCTTTTTTTGCTCCTGTTTTTACATTCATTATAGAAGATATTGCTTTTATTGCTTCTAAGTGCTGGATAGCTAAGCCAGGATTATCCCTTTTTTTTCTTATATTCTCTATTCGAAATGACTTTCTGGTTAATGCGGAGAGCGAAAGTGAAGTGCGAAGGATTTGTCCCCCGCCTTCCAAAAATGAGCCATCAATATTTATCATACCTCCTAAACGTATTCAGGATATATAAAATTTTCAGTCTAAATAATCGATTTTTATCAAGGGCTCTATTAATTTATTTTTCAAAGGCAGTCTCCCATTTTTTATCTATTCGTGAGTTACTACATTCTTATAGCAAGGTTTAAAAATAAATTAGGTTCATATATCTATGTCAGAAATGCTCTTAATTTATGCATTTCTGAACATCCTAAAATTCCTAAAAATCAAAGAGGAATTTTTTGATTAATGAAATTAAAAAATCGGAGGTAAAAATGCCTAAAATTCAAGAAAAAAGTGAAGAGGAAGAAAGCAGTGAATCAAGTGAAGAGGAAGAAAGCAGTGCATCAAGTGATGAAGAAACTGAAAAAGAAGAAAGCAGTGCATCAAGTGATGAAGAAACTGAAAAAGAAGAAAGCAGTGCGGCAAGTGATGAAGAAAAGGAAGAAAGCAGCGCGGCAAGTGATGAAGAAAGTGAAGGGGAAGAAGCAGTAGGAGAATAAATAATTCGTTTTTTTATTTTTTATTTTTTATTATTTTTTAGAATTCTCTTTTTAATCTATTCTTTTTAAGATATCTTCAGTTATCTTTTCAATTGTCTGCTTTCCATTAATTATAACAACTTTGTTTTTATATTTTTTAAGAATAGGCTCGGTCTCTTCGTGATAAATGGCAAGCCTTTTTTCAATTACCTCTTCGTTAATGTCGTCATCGCGCTGATATAAAGGAACTTGGCAATTATCGCAGAGCTTATCTTTTTTTGGTTTAGGGGCCGTAATAACATTATAAGCAATTCCGCATTTTTTGCAGTTCCATCTTCCCATCAGCCTTTTCTTGGCTGTTTCATCTGAGATATGAATTTCAAATATCTTCTCTATTTTTCCTATTTTTTTTAGGTCCTCTGCCTGCTCCAGATTGCGTGGGAATCCATCAAGGATTATGCCATTTTTGCAGTCAGGCTGTTTTATCCGTTCTTTGAGAAGATCCACCATCAACTTTGATGGGGCAAGTTTCCCTTCTGCCATGTAAGAATCAGCTATTTTTTTCAATTCTCCTGTTGCACCTCTTAATAAGTCACCTGTGGAGATATGCGCAAGCCCTTTTTTTCCTGCTATTATCTTGGCTTGGGTGCCTTTTCCAGAGGCCTGTGCGCCAATGAATAAGATTATCATGTGAGGAAAAATAAAGATAGTTATTTAAATATTGCTTTTTGAGACAACAATACTTTTAAACAATTAAAGAGTGTGTGGGATATGGCAGATAAAGTAGACGAATATATTGCTCAAACAATAAGAGAGGGAGATAAAGGTTCTAAATTGCTTCATGAAAGATGCAAACCTACATTAAAGAATAGTCAGTTGGTAGAAATTATAAGTGAAGGCATGGGAGGAATAGCTGTATTAAGGCCTCCCAAAAATTGTTTAATTGCAGTTCATTCTAGTGGTGGAGATCCTGGTGAAAAAAATTTAGAAAGGTATGTTTATTCTTTTATTAATAGGTTAGTCTCTGACAGCCAGCGAATAGGGGCTGAGCCGCTTGGAATCGGAGATATAATTGATGCTAGTTCTATGGATTTGAACACTATTGCCAGGATAGGTGATGAATTAAGAGAAAGGGCCGGCGAATATAGTCTGCCGATTTTAAATGGCGAACTGGCAGACCTTGGTGCAAGAGTAAATTGCGAGGCTAATATTTCTGGAACAATGATAAGTGCGATTCCTAAAACAAGCAAATTTGTTGTGAAAGTCCCTGGAATTTTTGTTGAGGATGGAGTTACTTATGCTGTTTTCTACCCTGAAGGAAAATTGGTTTTTATTAATCTCGATGGTATAGGAACAAAAACAGATTTTTATGAAAAACTAATTGAACAACTTCAAGCAATTAGAGATGTTCCTTTAGATTCTGTGTACAATCCAGAACTATTGCCTTGTGGAGTAGAGGATTTCGCAGCAATGAATCTTGATGATGCTGCAAAACTTGGGGCAGAAGCTAAAGTTTTATCAGGAGTTATAGAAACGCGAGGCCAGATTCCAGTTAAGCTTATAGAAGAAAAGTTAAGAAGAATTGCAGCAAAAATGGGTGTTTTGGGAATATTGCAGCACGAGGAAGTTGGAGATAGAATTAGAGGGTATAGAGAGGGTGCAGCAACGTATAATATAAGCGGCTCTTCTGTAAGTGTTATAGATGAAGGAAGATTGAGAAATTTACCGAAGCCGAAAGAAGGAAACACACTTGTTGCTATTTGTGGCTTGCCTAATCCAAGGTCTAATGGAATTAGTTCAAAGAGAAGAATAATGATTGAATTATTTGGAGAAAATTGGCATAAAACCCCGGCAGGGAAAATATTTATGGAATATTTATCCAGCCCTTCAACTATTTTATATCCGGTATTTAGTGAATTATTAAAAGAGGGCTTGGCTACAAGTGTGTTTCATAATAGCGGAGGAGCGTATAATGGGAAACTTGCTAGACCGCTGGCTAATCATGGATTATATGTTGAATTAAAAGACTTATTTGAGCCCGACTGGAGGGAGGTTGCTTTAGCAGCATATTCTCCAACTACAAGAGATGCTTATGCAAAATATCCAATGGGCACAGATGGTTTTGTTGCAACTTCTAAGCCAGAAGAAGCAATAGCTTTAATTGAACAACGAGGGCTTAAAGCAAGAGCTGTTGGAAAATTAGAAAAATTATCAGACAGAACTGGGGTGAAACTTACTGCATATAATGGACAAGAAGTTGATTTTTCTGGTAAAGATTAAAAAGATTTTATAAGTTTCTCAATGAGGATATATTCTTTCTAAGATATAAATACTTAAAAAATTAAAATTAATTAAAAGTAAATAAAAAGAGTAAATTAAAAGCTCAAAATGCCAGTAGATAAAACTTTATTCACACCAGA
>Ga0315277_10001649_pt1 | contig 32058 bp, 21 predicted proteins | sample YL17G05_15_MG_FD_203695 | JGI IMG/M metagenome (GOLD analysis project Ga0315277, IMG submission 203695) | Sediment microbial communities from Yellowstone Lake, YNP, Wyoming, USA - YL17G05_15 | ecosystem: Environmental > Aquatic > Freshwater > Lake > Sediment | place: USA: Wyoming | collected...
AACAAGGCGCCTCCGTCGCCAGCGTCCACCCCATCAGGAGCTTCGCCGACCCCGACGCAGTCGTCGAGACCTTCGCGGGCACATTCTGTGCGCTGGAAGGCGACGCCGAGGCGTGCGAGGTGCTCCGTGACGTGCTGCACCGCTGCAGGGCCGTCACGTTCCCCGTGAGGCCGGAGCACAAGACCATCCATCACGTGGCCACGGTGATGGTCTGCAATTATCTCGTCGCCCTGATGGAAGTGGGCCTGCGGTGTTTCGAGCAGGCGGGGCTCCCCCGGAAAGACGCCCTGAAGGTACTAATGCCGATCGTCGCCGGGACGCTCAACAACGTCTTCCGCCTGGGCCCGGCCCAGGCCCTCACCGGGCCCATTGCCCGGGGCGAGCCGTCCGTCGTTGAAGAGCACTGCCATGCGCTGGCCCGGTGGGACCAGTCGATCCTCCGCATCTACCAGAGCCTCGGCCAGATAGCGGTCGAGCTCTCGGCCGCCCAGGGTAACGCCGATCCCGACTCCCTGGCCGCAATCCGGCAGACACTTGATCGCGCACAGCGGGGTCAATAGCCCCAGGGTGGCCCGGCTTTCTAGCCTGGTCGCGGAGCGACAAGAAACCCAAGTACGGGCTGCAACTCTGCGGACCCCGTCACTTTCAGGCAGACCACCCACGCCCGGTTTCTTGTGCCTGCGGGACAGGGCTTGCCCCAAGCCGTGGCACCCGCCGTGACACCGTATCCGAGGGGATAGCACATGCTCACATCAATTCCGTTGATTGCCACGGGCATCGACCGTCGGTGATAGCCGCAATTCCCCCTGGTCGGTGGCTCCTGAAATCCAGGACGGCTCCGGGGGAGTAAACCTTGTCCAGATGTCCGCGTCCAGGCCCTCGCCGCCGGGCTGCGCGTCCTTGCCAAGGCTCAGCAGGGTGACGGTCCCGCCCTGGTTGATGTACTGAATAGGCCGCCCCCAGCCGTCCAGGATGCTGTTGCCGTAACGTGGGTCGTCTTCCGGCAAGGCGGCAAGGGTCGGTGGGAGCCCCCCCGTCTTTCGAAAGTAGTCGCAAAGGCGTATCTCCATACGTCCCATCGTACCTCGGGTTGCCGCATCGGGAGGGATGCGGTCACTCCAGGCCATTAGAATTACCAGGACGGCTGTTCCCAGGATAACAGGAAGATACACCTTTTTTACCAGGGTGGCTGTCCCTCGGATAAGACCAAGCAGGACTTTCCTCACGGCACTCCCTCCATCAAGAGGTCGATTGACAGCCGAACGCCGTCCATGTGAGAGTCAAATCAAGGTGGGTGCTCGGCGCGATTCGGGGGATACTGAGAACAACCGGATTTCAACCGAAGCGCGCGCCCAATTGCACACGCCACGCAGAACTGGCAAGTCGGCAGTGCCGCGGCCCCGGAATTCCATGGTCACCCCCTTGCCGCGCGGGCTTGTTCCTGACAGAATGGGGATCATGGGGATCAACGTAGCGAGTATACTCAGACCGAGCCGGCGGTGGTTGCAGTACAGCCTGCGCAGTTTGTTGCTGTTGACGCTCCTACTGAGCCTCGCGATGGGGTGGCTGGCCAATCGCGCCATCACGCAGCGCCGCGCAGTGCGTCAGATTCTTGAGGTGGGCGGAACCGTGCGCTACGGCTACCAGTTTGCGGAGGAAATGCACGGCCTGGACACCTACCTTACGGGTGGACCACAGTACGTTCTCGTTAAGGGCGAGCGGACCCGCTTCGTACCGGATGCCGAGCCGCCAGGGCCTGAATGGTTGCGCGAGTTGATCGGCATTGACTATCTCGACAACGTGGTGAGAGTTGAGTTGCGGGACAATGACCGGGCCCATACCGCGCTGATGCACATCGGAGCCCTCCGCAAGGTGTGGTTTGTTGATCTGACGAACACCCCGGTGGGCGACGAACAGCTAGCCTATCTGGCCGAATTGCCCGCTCTGCGGACCCTGAAACTCGCCGACACGAAAGTCACCGACGCCGGCTTGCAGCATCTGAAGAACCTGCACAGGCTGGAGTGGCTGGATGTCTCGCGTACCGGAGTCACCGACGCCGGTCTGGAGCATCTGCGGGCGCTGCCCAGTCTTCGCGAGATCGACCTTCTCGGTACGCGCGTGAGCGAGAAAGGTGTGACGGACCTCCAACGGGCCTTGCCCGGCGCGATGATCATCTGGCAGTACGAGCGCAAGACGCCGAGCCGCTAGGCAGATCCGCTCCTAGGCGGCGGGCGCAGCCTCCTTCTTGGGAGAGTGACATTCCGGTGACTTCTGCCCCTGTGGAACGGTCTTTATGGGGCCGGGCATCGGCCCGTGCGGATCGTATCCCGCTCCTGCTGCGGGGAATCCAAACGCGTGCGCCTGATCAGCTCTGCGGTGGTCATCCATGGCCTTTTGGACAGCCCGCTCGATGCTGGCAGCCGTAGCTGTCGCATTGGCCTGGTCGAACGACATAGCCTCATATGCCTCAAGGAAGGGGATGACGTCGTTCCGCAGGTACGACAACGTCCTCAATACGTGCCGCTGCTCGTGCCCGTAGGTCTGCTCCCGCTCCTTCGGCGTGGGTGCTGCGAAGGCCGAGATACAGACGGTGAACTTGACGTTCACGGTGCAGGCGATCCGGTAAGCGTTGTTGTCGCGACGGCACCGACACTTCACTTCATATGGGTCCGTCACAGTCCTGCCTTTTTCGCCGCCTACATCGGGCACGGTCATGCCTCCGAGGGTCCTTTCGAACGGCCCGTCCAGCCGTATCCAATCCATCGATCTTGCGTTACGGGGGGCTGCGTTGAGGCTCGCTGTGCCAAATGGGTCCGTGCCTCCGATGACGGAGTACATCGCATAGCGATTTATCCCACCCGTGTACCCGATCGGATCCCGGCTGATAAAGCGGCCCAACTCGGCGTGGTAGTAGGCCGAGGCATCCGCCGGGAACAAGGTCAAGGTACCCGTGGCCACCAGGAGCGCCACAAGACTTGTCCGTTTCATGATTTTACTCCTTTCAATTGGTTGTTTTCACTCCACTCAGTTCAGTTGCGGAACCTCTTCTCCTCCTTTTGTTTCTTATCTCGGCACCTGCCCGGGGACCGGCCGGCGGTAGGGCTGCGGGAAACCGGGTGCTCGCCCGTAGGGCGAGGGCGGCTCGGAGGCCCCAGGCTGCCGCGGCACGGGCGGCTGTGTCAGGCGTTGCATATTGGCGCGGTTTATCGCGTCGATCCGGTTCGCCTCGGCCAGCGGGTCGTGGCGGTAGACCAGCGGCGGCTCCGGGATGCCTCCAGGCCCGATCCTCGCGAAGGCCGGAGGAAGCAACTGCCCTTGCGTCTGCCACATCCAAGCGAAGTACGCGGGGTCTTTCGGCGCCAGCCGGTGTGCAGCGGCGTAAGCGATTTGCGCCTCCTCCGTGCGGCCGTTGTCCAGCAGGCAGTGGCCGCGGGAGGCCAGAAAAGAGGCCACTTCTTCGGCAGGCGAAAGCGAATTCAGGAAGTAGCCCGCCTTCATCTCGGCTTCACTTATCGGGTGCGGCCAGGTCTTGTAGTATTCGTCGTCGAAGCTGTGCATGCCGCGGCTGGCCCCCTCAACGTTCACCTTTTCGCCGAGACCATCCCAGCGACAGAAGACGTGCTCCTTGGCCAGCACGAGCTTGACCGGGTAGCGGAGCCGCCGCGCGATGGCCGTGTACAACACCGGCATCGAGACGCACGTCCCGCCGTTGTCGCTGCCGATCATCCCGTGGATGAAGAGGTCCTGCGACTTGGTGAAGTCGATGTTCCGCACCCGCTCCAGGTTGTAGTGGACCCCAAGGTCCTGCTGGAGCACCGTGACCAGCATCAGCATCCGGAAGTAGCCCGGCGAGTTGTAGTACTCGATGGGAGTCTGCCGGAACTTGTAGAGGTGCCGCTCCGTTTCGCGCTCGACGCGGGAGGCCCACTCGTCGAGCCTGGCCAGGCAGCGGTTGATGTCCAACTTCTCCGCCCCCGGCAGGCCAGTGGCGCAGAGCAAGTTCATCTCGGCGATGTCCACGTTCCCCAGCTTCTCCGGCGGCATCTTGAGCACATCATCGAGGGCCTCGGCGGACCGCCTGACCTTCGGCAAGGCCGTCGGCGGCACAGTCGGGCTGGTCGAAGTGACCGCCAGCTCGTTGTCGGGGAAGAAGGCGAGATGGGCTACAGCGGCCAAGGCCATCAGCAGGACGACACCCAGCGTGACGCCTGCCAGCGTCTTCTTACTGCCGGTCTTCAGTGCCTCTGGCACCGGTCTGGAGGATCGCGATTTGTGCCGTTTCCGTGGCATGACTGTCCCCACGGATCACGAGAGTACGCGGTTCCACTCATCGCAGAAGCAGAATAACCTATCACGAGGCGGACGATGTGCCAATCCCCCGAATGGGGTTTCTCGGGGGGATTGGGTGTCCCCCAGGAATGCAAGGAGTCTTCGGCGCGGTGACGGTTCCACTTTGCCTCGCCAATCGAGAACTTCTGTTCCACCCCGGGCGTCAAACAAGCAGGGATTCTCTACGTGGCCATAGCGAAAAAGGAGGGCAAAACGATGACTGGGCGTCAGATTACAGGTTGGTTTTGGAGCATTCTGCGGAGAATAGTGCCCTGGGGAGCGGCTGGATGCCTGGCCGCGGGGGTGCTGGCGGGCGGCACGCCGGCATTGGCCCAGGTGTCGGGGGGGGAGCGGCCGTCGACCTCTGGGCACGTGCCCGAACTGGCCGGGTACCTGGAAGACGTCCAGATCGCCGAGCCGGTCGTCTTTCGTGGCTTGGCGGTGTACCCGATCTTGCTCCGTGGTGGCCAGCGGCTCCGCGGCGGCTGGCTGACCCTGGACGAGGCAATCTCGCGGGGGGTGCTCGTGGTCTCCGAAAAGGGCAGCGGCAGCGTCCCGCTGGTCGTGGTCGAGAATCGCAGCCGCGACCAGCACGTGTTCATTATGACCGGCGAGGTCATTTCCGGCGGCAAGCAGACCCGCACGGTCCGCAGCGACGTGGTCCTGGCGCCGGGTCAGCGGATCGAGCTGGGCGTGTTTTGTGTCGAGGCCCACCGCTGGCAGGGCGAGGAGAAGTTCTCGGCCGGCAACGCCCTACTGCCGCAGTCGATCCAGCAGGAGCTTCGCCGCGGGGCCGACCAGGGGCAGATGTGGTTCGAGGTCGCCCGCAACAACGCCGCCCTGGACGCCGAGAACGCCACCGGCAGCCTGGAAGTGGCGTTAAGGTCCAGGCCGGTGCAGGAGAAGCTCTCGGAGGTGCGGCAGCACATCGTGCCCAAGTTGCCGGAGGGTACGATGGGCTTCATCTTCGTCGATCGCGGACGCCCGCTGGGGGCCGAGTTCTTCGGCCGGGGAGACCTGGCGCGGGCATTGCTGCCGAAGCTGCTGGACTCCTACGCCGTGGACTGCGTGCTGGTCTATAAGACCCTGCCCGCCGAAGAGGCACGGGTCCACGGCGACGGCGGAGCCATCGAGTACTTCAAGCGGGTCTGCCGCGCAGGGAGCCAGCGGACGGACACGCCCGGCTCCGGGGCAGGGATCCGCACCCGCGGGGGCGGGCTGCTGGGCGACGGGGTGAGCCTGGGTGGCGTGTTGGTCCACTACGGCGTGCAGATCCAGGATCGGATCGTCCCACTGCCAAAGGATCCCCGGCCGATTTTGCCAGAGCCGCAGTTGCGGCGGTAAGCAGGCGAAGCGGCCAAGCCGGTCCGGGGAAGGGCTGCCAAGAAAAACCACTGGGCCCGGGCGGCCCGCTGGGGACTCCGCCGCGTGGCCGCGGTGGCTAAACTGGTGGATGCGGGTTAGAGTTGTGCCGGATCTGCCGAAAAGGGGGAATATGCCGCTCCGGTCGAACCGCCGGCAGGATTCCGTGTTTCTGGACCGGGCCACGCTGCGGCCGTTGACAATCTCGGCCGGTTGTTTTATCAAGTCTGTCGAGGTATGATGGACTGATGCAGAAGCAGCCGTGGGCGGCCGGATGATCGCTGCACGAGTGTCGCAATGCTCGGGCAGGGGAAGTCCTTCACGTTGGCATCTCTTCTGTCTTCGGACCCCCCAAAGGATCCGGCCCGAGCGCGAACAGCCTCTCCAGTGCCATGGTTTTTCCCCGCCGAGATGCCAGCCCGTGAGCAGCTTGCTTGGCGTCTGAGCTAGCCTAGTCCAGGGAGATCTCTTTCATGCGGAGCACCTTTGAACGCTACTCTCATCTGAAGAAGGTCGACCCGGTTTTGTACGGATTGATCGAGGATCAGATTCGGGCCGAATCGACCACCCTGAAGATGATCCCCTCGGAGAACTTCGTGCAGTTTGCGGTGCTGGAGGCCAGCGGATCGATCTTGACCAACAAGTACTGCGAGGGATACCCGGGGGCGAGGTACTACGAAGGCAACGAGGTGATGGACGAGATCGAGAGCCTGGCGATCGAGCGTGCCAAGACTCTCTTCGGCGCCGAACACGCCAACGTGCAGTGCTATTCCGGCTCGCCGGCCAACCAGGCAATTTACCGCGCCATGTGCCGGCCCGGCGACAAGATCATGGGCATGCCGGTGCCCTTGGGAGGGCATCTGACCCACGGGTGGCACGTGAGCTTCTCGGGACATGACTACGTGCAAGTGCCCTACGGCCCCGATCCGGAAACCGGGATGTTGGACTACGACCTGATCCGCGAGATCGCCCGGCGGGAGCGGCCCAAGGTGATCATGGTCGGAGCGACGGCCTACCCGCGGATCTTCCACTACGACCGGTTCGCCGAGATTGCCGGGGAGGTCGAGGCGTATCTGGTCGCCGACATTGCCCATATCAACGGTCTGATCGTGGCCGGCGCGCACCCCAACCCGGTGCCTTGCTGCGACGCGGTCAGCAGCACGGGCCACAAGATGCTCCGTGGGCCGCGGGCGGCGTTTATTCTCTCGAAGATCGAAGACAGGTATCACGAAAAATACCACCGCGACAGCAAGTTCAACCTGGCCAAGCGGATCGACCGCGCGGTCTTCCCCGGCCTCCAGGGTGGCCCACACATGAATACGGTGGCCGCCATGGCGGTGGCGCTGAAGGAAGCGGGCAACGAGGAGTTCCGCCGGTACGGGCACCAGGTAGTGCGGAACTGCCAGAGACTGGCCGAAGGGCTGATCGAGCGAGGCTACAAGCTGGTCACCGGCGGGACCGACAACCACCTGCTGCTGATCGATTTCCGGGGAACCGAGTACACCGGCAAGCAGGTGGCCGAGGCCCTGGCCGCCGCCGGCATCATCTGCAACTTCAACATGGTCCCCGGCGACCATCGAAAACCGGCGGTCACCAGCGGCGTCCGCATGGGCACGCCCGCCCTGACGACCATGGGGATGAAGGAGCCGGAGATGGACCTGATCGCCGGCTGGATCGATATCGTCTGCCGAAACCTCGACGACCCACAGCAGACGACCGACCTGGTCCGCATGGAAGTGGCGGAACTATGTTCCCAGTTCGACATTCCCGGCATCGGCCGCTCCGCCGAGGCCGGCCAGGCCGCCCAAACTACCCGTTGACATCTCCTGCCGAGGCGGCGCCCGCTGCCGAGTGGGACCTGCTCCCCTCGCCTCCCCCTGCCACGCACTCGGTGCCGATCTACCTGCGCCCTGGAAAAATGATCGGTGCCGTAGTAGTCTATTGACAGCCTGGGGGAAACCTGTTACCGGTAGCTTCGTGCCGCGCCGGGAATCACGCAAGACTATTTAGGCGCTGTACACCGAGTCCGACGACGAGCTTTGGCATCTGGGCACTGAGTCCCGCTGTCCTACACACATACACAAGACGTACGCAGATTCTTACCTGAGGAGGGTGTTCTATGGCTTTGGACCCGACGAAGCATGCGGATTGGGAAATCGCGGAAGAAGCGGAATCGCGGATGAAGACCTGTTACCAACTCGCCGAGGAGCTGGGCCTGGCGAAGGACGAGCTTTTGCCCCACGGCAACTTTGTGGCCAAGGTCGACTACATGAAGGTGCTTCGGCGGCTGGGCGACAGGCCCGACGGCAAGTTCATCGAAGTGACGGCCATCACGCCCACACCCTTGGGTGAAGGGAAATCGACCACCACCATGGGCCTTCTTCAGGGGTTGGGCAAGCGCAAAAAGAAGGTCGTGGCCTGCATCCGGCAACCCTCGGGCGGCCCCACCATGAACATCAAGGGGTCGGCGGCCGGCGGCGGGCTCTCGCAGTGCATCCCCCTGACCGAGTTCTCCCTGGGGCTGACCGGCGACATCAACGCCGTGATGAACGCCCATAACCTGGCCATGGTCGCGCTGACCTCCCGGATGCAGCACGAGCGGAACTACGGCGACGCGCGACTGGCCAAGATCGGGCTGCGGCGGCTGGACATCGACCCGACCAAAGTGGAGATGGGCTGGGTGATGGACTTCTGCGCCCAAAGCCTGCGGAACATCATCATCGGCATCGGCGGCGACATGGACGGCTACATGATGCAGAGCAAGTTCGCCATCGCCGTCTCCTCCGAGGTGATGGCCATGCTGGCCATCTTCAGCGACTTGAAGGATTTGCGCGAGCGGATGAGCGGCATCGTGGTGGCCTACGACAAAAAGGGCAACCCCGTCACCTGCGCAGACCTCGAGGTGGCCGGGGCCATGACCGCCTGGCTCCGCGAGGCAATCAATCCCAATCTGCTGCAATCCTTGGAGGGGCAGCCCTGCTTCGTCCACGCCGGGCCGTTCGCCAACATTGCCGTCGGCCAGTCCTCGGTGGTGGCCGACAAGATGTGCCTGAAGCTGGCCGATTATCATCTGACCGAGTCGGGCTTTGGGGCCGACATCGGCTTCGAGAAGTTCTGGAACGTCAAGTGCCGCCTCAGCGGCAACACGCCCAACGTCTCCGTGATCACCACCACCATTCGCGGGCTGAAGCACCACGGCGTCAATGCCGGCGCGTTGCCCTGCCCGCCGGGCAAGCCGATCCCCAAGGAATACTTCCAGGAGAACCTGGCCTGGTTGGAGGACGGCGTGTGCAACCTGATCCGGCACATCAACACGGTCAAGAAGGCCGGCATCAATCCCGTGGTCGCCATAAACGCCTTCCACAGCGACACCAAGGCCGAGATCGAGCTCACGCGCAAGATGGCCGAACAGGCCGGCGCCCGGGTGGCGGTCTCCCAGCACTGGTTGCGCGGCGGCGACGGGGCGCTGGAGCTGGCCGACGCGGTGGTCGACGCCTGCAACGACAAGGTCAAGTTCAAGTTCCTCTACGACCTGGAGACGCCGCTGCGGAAGCGGGTGGAGCTGATCGCCAAGGAGGTCTACGGCGCCGACGACGTCGCCTACACGCCGGAAGCGGAGGCCAAGGCCAAGCGGCTCGAGGCCGACGCGAAGTTCAAGGACTACACCACGATGATGGTCAAGACTCACCTCAGCCTCACCCACGATCCCACCCGCAAGGGAGCCCCCAAGGGATGGACGCTGCCCATCCGCGACTTCCTGATCTACGGCGGCGCCCGGTTCATCTGTCCCGTGGCCGGCAATATCTCGCTGATGCCGGGAACCGGCTCCGATCCGGCCTACCGCCGCGTAGACGTCGACGTGAAGACCGGCAAAGTCAGGGGATTGTTCTGACGACCAGCCCGGGTCGGACACCCAAGAAGAGGCCGACACCGGGATTGGGAAGGAGGATTTACAGGGATTGGGGATTAGGGATTGGGGATTGGGGCTCAGAGCGCTTCGCGGGCTGCTAATCGCTAATCCCCCAATCCCTAATCCCTTCCTCCAGGCAGAGAAACCACAAGGAGTTAGACATGACCGCCGAGATCATCAGCGGAAAAGACGTGGCCCAGACGATTCGGGCCGAGTTGAGCGCCGAAGTGGCCGAACTGAAACACAAGCACGGCATTGTGCCGGGCCTGTGCACGGTGCTGGTGGGCGAGGATCCGGCCTCGGTTTCCTACGTTACCGCCAAGGGCAAGGCCTGCGCAGACCTGGGCATGAAGTCGTCTCATCACGAATTGCCCGCTGAAACCAGCGAGGACGAATTGCTCAAGCTGGTCGACCAGCTTAACCACGACGACGAGGTCCACGGCATCCTGGTCCAGCTCCCCTTGCCCAAGCACATCAACGAGAGCAAGGTGCTGTTGGCCATCGATCCCAACAAGGACGTGGACGGCTTCCACCCGGTCAACGTCGGGCGGCTGGTGATCGGCGAAGAGTTGTTCCCGCCCTGCACGCCGGCCGGGATCCAGGAGCTGATCGTCCGCTCCGGAACGCCCACAGCCGGGGCGGAGGTGGTAATCGTGGGCCGCAGCAACATCGTGGGCAAGCCGATCGCCATCATGATGCTGCAGAAGAAGGCCGGGGCCAACGCCACCGTCACCGTCTGCCACACCCGCACCCGCGACATGGCCGCGCACACCAAGCGGGCCGACATCCTCATCGTGGCGGCCGGCAAGCAGAACGCCGTCACCGCCGAGATGGTCAAGCCGGGCGCCACGGTGATCGATGTGGGCGTGAACCGGATCGGCTTCACCTCCTCGGGCAAGGCCAAGCTGGTGGGCGACGTGGATTTCGAGGCGGTCAAGGAGGTCGCCGGCAAAATCACGCCGGTCCCCGGCGGCGTCGGACCGATGACCATCACCATGCTCATGAGAAACACGGTCAGGGCAGCCAAGCTGAGACTGTAGGACGGCCGGAGTGGTGGGCAGTACAGAGGTATTCTCCCCTCGCCCCGCTTGCGGGGAGAGGGGCCGGGGGTGAGGGGTTTTGGGATAGGCTCTTTGAATTGGATCTGCCCCGTCTTGCGTGGTTCTCCCCCGGTTTTCGGATATAATCACCGTATGGTGGGCCGGCAGCCCCGCATTCGGATAGGGGAACCGTTCGTCAGTGGAACGAAAACACCTCGGTAATCGGAGGGTGCGATCATGAGCACCACAACGCCATTCACGGCCGATCAGCTCTTGCGGATGCCCGACGACGGCTATCGGTACGAGTTGGTCGCGGGAGAACTGCGGAAAATGACACCTGCCGGTTGGAAGCACGGTGATGTGGGCGGCCGACTGCATTCCCTGCTGGGCCGCCATGTTGTCGAGCAGGAGCTGGGGAAGATCTTCTCTGCCGAAACGGGGTTCCTGCTGGCCCGCGACCCAGACACGGTCCGCGCCCCGGACATCGCCTTCATTCACAGGGACCGGCTTCCGGCCACGCAGCCCGAAGAAGGGTTCTGGCCCGGTGCGCCGGATCTTGCTGTCGAGGTCGTCTCTCCCGGCGATACGCTGGGCGAAATCGACGAGAAGGTCAAAGCCTGGCTGGATGCCGGCGCCATGATGGTCTGGGTCGTGAATCCCAAATGGCAGAACGTGACCATCTACCGCAGTGCGACGGAGATCAAGACGTTGACCAAGAACGACGAACTCGACGGTCAAGAGGTGGTTCCTGGGTTTCGGTGTCCCGTGTGCGCGGTGTTTCACGGTATGTAGTCGGCGCTACCGCCTCATCGGGGTTCAGTGCTATGGCAAAACTGAGCGTGGTCAACAGCAGGGAACTATCCCATGAATGAACGTATCGTGCTTGACCCAAAAACCTGTCACGGCAAGCCCGTCATCCGGGGGACACGCGTACCAGTCGCTCGTGTCGTTGGCTATCTGGCCAGCGGGATGAGTTTTGAGGATGTCCAACGCGACTACGATCTAACGGCGGAGGACGTTCGAGCCGCGCTGGACTATGCTGCAGAACTGCTCAGCAAAGAACAACACCATCCTTTGCCGGTCTGAGGAACATTCGATGCGGTTCCTCGTTGACGCCGATCTGCCGCGCCCCGTTGCCACCCTGGTGCGAAGCCTCGGCCATGAGGCGCTTGATGTACGCGACATCGGACTGGGTGCAGCACCCGATGAGGAGATCGCTGGACATGCGAAAGCCCACGGGCTGTGTCTGCTCACTGGGGACTTTGATTTTGCGGACATTCGCGACTATCCTCCGGAAGATTACCAGGGGCTAGTCGTGTTGAAGGTACCCGACAACGTGAACCGCGAGTTCATCCTGCGTTTGATTGAGACCTTTCTCCGCCAGTCCGACCTTGTGGGTCAACTTCCGGGCCGGCTGGCCATCGTCGAGCGCGGGCGAGTCCGGCTGCGGCCTACCTGAGATGGGCGATGGCGGGTGGCACGCGTGATGCACCCACTCGAAGAAAGAGGCTAAAGAACTCCGTACTCACCAAGTATTCGATGCCAAATATGCGAAAAAGCACATCAACGCAGGAACCGGCACGTCCACACCGGTAGTCTGCGGCATTGGAACACCGTAGAATTATCCAAGAGACCTGTCAGTGGACGATCGGAAGTGACACGGGAACAACTGCCCCAATGACTCCTCAAACCACGACGGCTGGCGACCCCGTCATTCGGCCGGACTTTGCCTTCTTAACCGAAATAGAGAATCGCAGCGGGGAGAAGGTCTCCCGCTGCTACCAGTGCCGCAAGTGTACCAACGGCTGCCCGTTGGCCTTCGCCATGGACTGGATGCCCAACCAGGTGATCCGCGCGGTGCAGCTCGGGCTGGCGAAGGAAATCCTGGGGTCGGAGACGATCTGGGTCTGCGCCTCTTGCCAGACCTGCACCACCCGCTGCCCGAACGACATCGACATCGCCCACCTGATGGACACGCTGCGGCAATTTAGCCGGGAGTCGGAGGTGCCGGCGGCCCAGCCGAAGATCGTCAAGTTCCACCAGGCCTTTCTCGACTCGGTCCGCCGCCACGGTCGGCTGTTCGAGCTGGGGATGGTGGGCCGTTACAAGCTGGCGTCGCGGGATTTCTTCAGCGGGACCAGGCTCGGCCTGGAGATGGTCCGCAAGGGCAAGCTGAAATTCCTGCCCGCCGGCATCAAGGGCAAGCGCGAGATTCGCCAGATGTTTGGGGATGTTTAGGAGCGTCGAACAGAATGAGCAGACTTGACCTCTTTAGGTGTGCCACTGCTTCGCAGAAGCAGTGCTTCGATCCGGCCGCAGGCACTGCTTGCCTTGACGGCAAGCAGTGGCACACTGATTCTGTTAGACGGGCTAGGAAGAAAGAGGGTTAGGTCAGTGGAGGTTTCGTACTATCCCGGTTGTTCGCTGCACGGCATGGCCGGCGAATACGACGAGAGTATTCAGGCGGTCTGCCAGACGCTCGACGTTGCCCTGGAGGAGCTGGACGACTGGAACTGCTGCGGCGCCTCCTCGGCGCACTTCGTCGACGACGAGCTGGCGGTCCGCCTGCCGGCCCGCAACCTGGCCATTGCCGAGCGGGCGGGCCGCGAGCTGCTGGTGCCTTGCGCCGCGTGTTTCCAGCAGTTGAAGCACGCCGACAAGGAATTGAAGAAGGACCCCGCCCGCTGGATCGACGAACCCTACGAGGGTAAGACGGCGATCTACCACGTCAACGATTTTTTCGACCGGCCGGAGTGGCTGGAGAAAATCAAGCGGCACGTCGAGAGGCGGTTGGTGGGCCTGGCCGGTGTGGCGTACTACGGCTGCCTGTCGCAGCGGCCGCCCAAGGTGACCGACGCCAAGGAGCCGGAGAACCCGCAGTCGATGGATCGGCTGATGCGGCTGATCGGCATGGAGGTGCGGCCCTGGTCGTACAAGACCGACTGCTGCGGGGCCAGCCTGCCGCTCACTCGCCCGGACGTGGTCCGCAAGCTCAGCGGCGACCTGTTCGAGGCCGCCTTGGAAGCCGGCGCCGAGTGCCTGGTGACCGACTGCCCGATGTGCCAGTCGAACCTCGATACCCAGCAGGCGGAGATCGAGGCCGAACGGGGCAAACGCTTCAACCTGCCGGTGTTTTACCTGACGGAGCTGATGGCGCTGAGCTTCGGCGACGCGCGGGCCGCCCGCTGGTGGAAGAAACACTTTATGGACCCACGGCCCCTGCTGGGCAGCAAGGGTTTGTTGGGGCCGCCGTAGTGTTTTCCGCAGGGTGGTCCGAGGCCAGCGAAGTTGGCTGTTGCCCAGCTTCGCCATTTGGTCCTGGAAAAACGATCAGTGGCGGAACATCGAATGTCGAACATCGAACAAGGAACGTCGAACATCGAACAAGGAACGTCGAACGTTGAACAAGGAATGCCGAATATCGAACAAGGAATGTCGAAGTGCGAACGGCCGTCGTTCGCTGCGTAGGACGCACAAGGGCTCGTACCGTTCATCCTTCGATATTCCTTGTTCGATATTCGGCATTCAAGAGAGAATGGTAAGCTCCGACGTTGTACGACGCTAATGGTGATCGATGATGGCGGAAGACAAGCAACATAGCCCGTCCGGCAAGGTCGGTGCCGTGATGGTCGTGGGCGCCGGGATCGGCGGGATGCAGGCCGCGTTGGACCTGGCCAACGCCGGGTTTCACGTCACGCTGGTCGAGGAGACCACCGCCATCGGCGGCCGCATGGCCCAGTTGGACAAGACCTTCCCCACCAACGACTGCTCGATGTGCACCATCTCGCCGAAGCTGATCGAGGTGGACAAGCATCGGAACATCGACGTAATCACCAACGCCGACGTGGTGGGTCTGGAAGGAGAGGCCGGCGACTTCCGCGTCAAGGTCCGCAAGCGGCCGCGCTTCGTCGATCTTGCGAAGTGCAACGCCTGCGGCGACTGCATTGAGAAGTGCCCCGTCGAGGTGCCCAGCGAGTTCGACGAAGGCACCATGCCCCGCAAGGCGATCTTCAAGCGCTATCCCCAGGCGATTCCCGGGGCGGTGGCCATCAGCAAGTCGGACCGCCCGCCCTGTGTGCTCAACTGCCCGGCGCACGTCAACTGCCAGGGTTACGTGGCCCTGATCGGCCAGCGCCGATTTGCCGAGGCCTATGCGCTCGTGCGCGAGCGGAACCCGTTTCCCGCCGCCTGCGGCCGCATCTGCCACCACCCTTGCGAGGCGGAGTGCAATCGCCGGGAGTTGGACGAGGCAGTGGCGGTCAACAACCTCAAGCGATTCGCCGCCGACTGGGTGGCCAAGAAGCGGGCGGCCGGCGAAGAAGTCGCACCGCCACCAAAGGGCGAGATCGATCCCGGCAAGCCCCGGGTGGCAATCGTCGGCGGCGGGCCGGGCGGACTGACCGCCGCCCGCCAGTTGACGCTCCGCGGCTATCCCGTCACGCTCTTCGAGGCCCACGAAAAGCTGGGCGGGACCATGCTTCTGGGTATCCCGGGCTATCGGCTGCCCGACGAGGCGCTCCAACGGGACATCGCCGACATCGTGGCCGCGGGGTTCGAGGTCCGCACGGGCAAGGTGCTCGGCCGGGACTTTACGTTGGAGAGCCTCAAGCAGGAGGGTTTTCAGGCAGTCTTCCTGGGCGTCGGCTGCACGCGTCCGGCCGTCCTGGCCCGCAGCACCGACGGCTCCGCGATGCGGGGCACCGACCTGAAGGGCGTTCTAGCGGGGTTGGACTTCCTCCGCGACGTGAAGCTGGGCCGAGGCCCGAGCTTGAGCGGCAAAGTGGTCGTCATCGGCGGCGGCAACGTGGCCATCGACGTGGCCATGTCCGCTCGCCGTCAAGGCGCAGACGAGGTCGAGGTCGTTTGCCTGGAATCCCGCCAGGAGATGCCCGCCCACGAGTGGGAAATCGCGGATGCCCTGGAGGAACGCATCTGCCTGAATCCCTCCTGGGGGCCGCAGGAGATCATGGGTTCCGGCGGCAGGGTGAGCGGAGTGAAGTTGCAGCGGTGCGTGCGGGTGTTCGACGACCAGGGGCGTTTCGCCCCTGCGTTCGACGGGCAATTCTCGCAGACCGACGCCGATCACGTGATCATCGCCATCGGGCAGCGGTCTGACTTTTCCTTCCTCAAAGACGATGACCCGTTGTGGGATCAGTCCAAGCGGTTCATCCGGGCCGACAAGCTGACGCTGCAGACCAGCGTCGATTGGGTCTTTGCCGGTGGAGACATGGTGACCGGCCCCGCCTCGGTCGTGGAGGCGGTTGCCCAGGGACACGAGGCGGCCGAGTCGATCGACCGTTACCTGCGCGGTGAGGACCTGGCCGCCGGGCGCCGCAAGCCGGAGCCCACGCCGGCGAAGATGCCCCCCCGTTGGTTCCCGCTGGTCGACCGCGCCGTGCCGTCGCGGCTGCCCGCCGAGAAGCGGGCCGGGTATGTAGAGATCGAGCAGACCCTCGACGCAGCAGCGGCGGTGGTCGAGGCCAAGCGCTGCCTGGCCTGCGGCGTTTGCAGCGAATGCCTCCAGTGCGTCCAGGCTTGCACCGCCGGCGCGATCCTCCACGACATGCTGCCCGAAGAGCTGACGGTCGAGGTGGGCTCCGTGCTGTTGACCCCCGGCTTCGAGCCCTTCAATCCGCTCGGCCGCGGCGAGTACGGCTACGGCGTGTACCCCAACGTGATCACCAGCCTCCAGTTCGAGCGGGTCCTCAGCGCCTCCGGGCCCCACCAGGGGCACGTGCTCCGGCCGTCGGACCTCGCCGAGCCGAAGCGGGTAGCCTGGATCCAGTGCGTCGGCTCGCGCGACGTGCAGTCGGGCAACGAGTATTGCAGCGGCGTATGTTGCATGTACGCCATCAAAGAGGCCATCATGGCCGTGGACCACGTGCCGGGCCTTAAGGCGACGATCTTCTACAACGACATCCGCGCCTACGGCAAGGGTTTTGAGGCCTACTACGAAGGGTCCAAGAAGAACTACGGCGTGCAGTTCAAGCGGGGCATCATCTCGGCGGTCAAGCAGCGGCAACAAACCAAGAATCTCGTCTTGAGCTACGTCCGCGAGAACGGCCAGGTCACCGAAGAGGAGTTCGACCTGGTCGTGCTCAGCGTCGGCCTGCGGCCTTCGGCCAGCACGGCCCTTCTGGCCGAGCTGGTGGGCGTTGAGCGCGACCGGTTCGGGTTCTGCCGGACCGGCTCTCTGGCCCCCAGCCGCACGAGCAAGGAGGGCATCTACGTGGCGGGCACGTTTGCCGCCCCGGTCGACATCCCCGAGACGGTGATGACCGCCAGCGCCGCCGCCGCGTTGGCCGGCGAATCGCTGCACGAGGCCCGCGGCACCCTGATCCGGCATAAGACCTTTCCACCCGAACGGGACGTCAGCGGCGAAGAGCCGCGGATCGGGGTGTTCATCTGCCGCTGCGGCACCAACATTGCCCGCGTGGTAGGCGTGGACGATGTCGTGGAGTATGCCAAGTCGCTGCCGCAGGTGGTCTACGCCGAGGAGAACCTTTACACCTGCTCCACCGACACCCAGCAGAAGATCACCGACACCATCCGGGAGCACAAGCTCAATCGCGTGGTGGTGGCCAGTTGCACGCCGCGGACGCACGAGCCGCTCTTCCAGGAGACCCTCCGCGAGGCCGGCCTGAACAAACACCTGTTCGAGATGGCCAACATCCGTGACCAGTGCTCCTGGGTCCACTTCAATCATCCCCGCGAGGCCACCTTCAAGGCCAAGGACCTGGTGCGGATGGCCGTGGCCCGGGCGGCCAGCCTGCGGCCCTTCGAGGACCTGCTGCTGGACGTGGACCAGCGGGCGATCGTCCTGGGGGCGGGGCTTGCCGGCATGACCGCCGCGCTGAGCCTGGCCGATCAGGGCTTCGAGGTCTCCCTGGTCGAACGTGAGCCCGAGTGCGGCGGCATCGCCCGGCAGATCCGCCACACCCTCGACGGGGCCGATCCGCAGGCCCACCTGGCCGATCTGATCCAGCGCGCGAAGGAACACCCACTGGTCAGGCTCTACACGGGGGCCGAGATCCAGGAGTTTTCCGGCCACGTGGGCAAGTTCAAGGCAGTCTTGCGGCAGGGCGATCGGACCATGGAGGTCGGGGGCGGTGCGGTGATCGTCGCCACCGGCGGGGCGCCCTACCAGCCGACGGAATACGGTTATGGGGAAAGCGACGCGGTCGTCACCCAACTCGAGCTGGAGCAGAAGCTCGAAGATCCCCAGTTCACCGCGGGTCTGAGCGAAGTGGTGATGATCCAGTGTGTCGGCTCGCGCGAGGAGGAGCACCTCTACTGCTCGCGGGTCTGCTGCCAGGAGGCGGTCAAGAACTCGCTGGCCATCAAGCGGGCCAACCCCAAGGCCCGGGTCTACGTGCTCTTCCGCGATATCCGCACCTACGGCTTCGACGAGATCCACTACCAGCGTGCGCGGGAGGCGGGCGTGGTCTTCATCCGCTTCGATGCCGACCGAAAGCCCGAGGTCGACCTGGCGGACGGCCTGCGCGTGACGGTGCGGGACGACGTGCTGGGCCGCCCCGTCCAGTTGCGGCCCGACCTGCTGGTGCTCTCGGCGGCCATCAGGCCCCATGCCCAGGCGGAGGCGGTATCGCGGGCGCTGAAGGTCCCGCTGACGGCCGACGGCTTCTTCCTCGAAGCCCACATGAAGCTCCGCCCGCTGGACTTCGGCAGCGAGGGGATCTTCCTGGCCGGCCTGGCCCATGCGCCGAAGTCGATGGCCGAATCGATCAGCCAGGCCAAGGGCGCGGCTGCGCGGGCCGCCACGGTGATCTCCAACCCGGTGATGTACCGCTCGGGGGTCGTCTCCGAGGTGGACCAGGCAAGCTGTGCCGCCTGCCTGACCTGCGTACGCTTGTGCCCGTACGACGTGCCGGTGATCGGCGAGGACGGCGTGGCGTATATCGAGCCGGCGAGCTGCCAGGGCTGCGGGGTCTGTGCCGCCGCCTGCCCCCGCAAGGCGATCACTACCCGCCACTACCGCGACGATCAGATCACGGCCAAGGTCGACGTGCTCTTTGGTGACCCACAGTTCGAGGCCGCTTGGCGTGCCGCTGGCGCGACGCCAGTGCCAGTGGCCGGTGCGCCACTGGCGTGACGCCAGTGCCACCCGCCGCAACGGGAGGAGGAACTTGAAACAGGATCAGACGGACCAACCGTTCGAACCGAAGGTGGTCGCCTACTGCTGCACGTACTGCGCCTACACGGCGGGCGACCTGGCCGGGTCGATGCGTCTGGAATACGCCCCCAACGTCCGCGTGGTCAAGATCCTCTGCACCGGCAAGATCGACGTCATCTTGCTGCTGCGGGCCTTCGAGGACGGCGCGGATGCCGTCTACGTGGCGGGCTGCGCGATTGGAGATTGCCATTTCCTGGAGGGGAACCTTCGGGCGCTCCAGACCGTCCGCTACACCAAGAAACTTATGTCGGCGCTGGGCTTGGAGCCCGAGCGGCTGGAGTTCTTCCATGTTCCTGCCTCCGCCGGTCCACTGTTCGCCCAGCGGGCCGACGAGATGACCGCCCGGGCCAGGAAGCTGGGCCCCAATCCCCTGCGGAAGACAATGAAACAGGCCGCGGGCGGCAAGCTGGCCAAAGAACCAGACGCACATCCCCCGCTGCCCGGGGCCAAACTCGGAAAACTGACCCCCCACGCAGAGCGTCTTTCCTAACCGCTTGCGGCTTATTGATGCTCAGAAAGAGAATGCAGCAGCCGGTTTAGCGGCCGACGGCACGTCGGCCTGGAGAAACACCTCCGTCGCCGTGCCGGCGACGGCTAAACGAGGTAGCATTAGCTTTCTGAGAGTCAATTGCCGCTGGTTTTACCGGAGTACAAGCATGATCGTCGGCGAAAGAAAACCCCTCGAACAGATCGAACAAATGCTCGAGGGTTTCCAGAAGATCCTGATCGTCGGCTGCGGCACCTGCGTGGCCGTCTCCATGGCGGGCGGAGAGAAAGAGGTGGAAGAGCTTGCCGCCCAACTCCGCATGAGGGGCAAGTTGCAGGGCCAACAGCGGACGATCGACGAAATCACCGTGACCCGCCAGTGCGACAAGGAGTACCTCGAACAATTAGCCAAGTACGTGGACCAGTACGATGCCATCCTCTCGGCCGCCTGTGGGGCCGGAGTGCAGTTCCTGGCCGAACGCTACGACGGCAAGATCGTCCTGCCGGCGCTCAACACGCTGTTTATCGGCGTGGCCGAGGGGCCCGGCGTCTGGACCCAGCGGTGCATGGCCTGCGCCGACTGCCTGCTCGACCAGACCGGCGGCATCTGCCCGATGACCATCTGTGCCAAGAATCTCTTGAACGGTCCCTGCGGCGGAACCGACCACGGCAAGTGCGAGGTCGACGGCGAGAAAGACTGCGCCTGGACCCTGATCTACAACAGGCTGAAGAAGCTCGACCGCCTGGATTACTTCAAGAAGATCCAGCCGCCCAAGGACTACAGCGTGATGACCAAGCCCCGCCGATACACGCACGAGGCGTTTAAGGAAGCGCAGCAGGAAGGGGCCAATTGAAAACTGACAATTGAAAATTGAAAATTTGCAATTTTGCCCCGCTGGACACATTTCAACCATGTTGATGGCCCTGCCGCCCTTGACCCCTCAACTCTCAACCCTCAACCCTCAACCCACCACGGAGGAGTAGCCCGATGGTCGCCGCCTTCAAGCAGGCGTTCGCCGAGAAGGATTTTGTGGTCACCGCCGAAGTCGGCCCGCCCAAGGGGACCGAGATCTCCGAGCTGGTCCACCACATCGACCTGCTCAAAGACAAGGTGGACGGGCTGAACGTGACCGACAACCAGAGCTCGGTGATGCGGATCAGCTCCCTGGCCGTCTGCCGGCTGATCCTCGATCACGGCGGCGAGCCGATCCTGCAGTTGACCTGTCGCGACCGCAACCGCATGGCCCTGCAGTCGGAGCTGCTCTCGGCCTGGGTCCTGGGCGTGAAGAGCGTGCTCTGCCTCACCGGCGACTACGTCTCCGTGGGCGACCATCCCCAGGCCAAGCCGGTGTTCGACCTCGACAGCGTGCAACTGCTGCAAACCGTCGAGCTGATGAACCACGGCAAGGACCTGGCGGGCAACGAGATGCAGGGGGGCACCAATTTCTTCGCCGGCGCGGTGGTCACCCCCGAGGCCGATCCCATCGAGCCGCAGATGTTGAAATTCGAGAAGAAGATCGCCGCCGGCGCCCGGTTCATCCAGACCCAGGCGATCTACCACCTGGACAACTTCAAGCGATTCATGGAGCAGGCCCGCCGACACGACGTGAAGATCATGGCGGGCATTGTGCTGCTGGTCTCGCCGGGGATGGCCCGCTACATGAACAAGAACGTGCCGGGCATCTTCGTCCCCGACGAGCTGATCCAGGAGATGGAAGCGGCCGAAAAGGGCAAGAAGATCGAGGCCGGCATCCGCATCGCCGGCCGGATGATCCGCCAGTTGCGCGACGGCAAGGTCTGCGACGGTGTGCACATCATGGCCATCGGCAAGGAAGACCGCGTGCCCGACATCCTCAAGGCGGCCGAGTAGCCGTAGGGAAAGGTGCCGTAGCGGTCTGGCTGAGAAGCCGGCATCGCCCTGTCGCCGCAGCGTGGCCGGTCACTCGCATCCCTCGATGGCCTCCCTCAGCAGGCTTTCGGTCCCGTCCGAGGCGACGAACAGCGACTTCGGGTAGCGGCGGTACTTCACAATCTCCCGGTAGATTACGTCCTCCTCATAGCGGTTGGCGGCCATGCCGGCCAGGTACTCCAGCCTCAGGCTGAGATCTCGATTGACCTGGGCGTCCTGGAGCCACTCTAACAGGTCGGGCCCTTGGCCGCCGTATCTCGCCAGCAGATCGACCGCCGAATAGAAGCCCACCTGTTCCAGCGATTCCCGCACGGCCCGGTAATCGGGGCGATCGAGGCGATGCTGCATTTCATCGACGTTGATCCGGCCGTCGCCGTTCTGCCCCAGCAACACGTAATCGTACCCGGAGCCGTTGACGTCGTTGCTCCAGATCGTTCCGTTGGGAAACGCGCCCATGAACGTGGCAATCTGGCTCTTGACTGCTTCTTCACTGCTCTCGTAGAGGGGCGCCCATTGGACCATGAAGCCGCCGGGGTTGAGGTGCTTCTTGCACAACTCCAGGTACTCGACCGTATACAGGCTGGCCGCGCCCTTCATCCACGGATCCACGGGATCGGAGGTGATGATGTCGAATTTCTCTTGCGTAGTGGTGATGAAGTGGCGGGCGTCGTCGAAGATGATCTCCACGCGGGGATTCTCCACCACGCCATAGTTCTCGTCGTGGAAGAAGGCACTGGCCGCGGCGGGCACCTTCGGCTCGATCTCACAGATGACGATCCTTTCCAGGCCCGGGTAGGGCAGCAGGGAACCGGCGGCCACCCCGGCCCCGCAGCCCACCACCAGGGCCGAGCGGGGATGGGGATGCAACAGCGCCGGCACGTGCCCCAGCATCCGCTGCATTCGCATGTCGGCCGGATCGTTCGAGGCGCAGACCTTGCCGCCGACGTGAAAGTACCGGCCCCCGTCCGCGCGCTGGGAAACGGCAATCGACGAGTTCATTCCCTCCCCTACGTAAAGGAATTGCGGCAGGCCCTGACTTGCATACGTCGCCACGTGGCGGCCGTAGCCGACCACTTCGCCCGGCAGCTCGGGGACAGTCGAGACCACCGGCCAGGCCAGCCCCGCTGCGGCGACCAGCCCCAGCCACGCCGGCAGATCGTCGCCCAAGGGCCGGGGTCGCTGTGCGGCTGGCGTCGCCCTCATGCTCCGCAGGGTCGCGGCGAGCACCAGCACGGCCGCTGCCGCTGAGATCGCGATCAGCACCTGCTGGGCACGTTGCGTACCCAGCCAGGCAATCATCACGATACTGAACAGCAGCGAGCCGATGATCGCCCCCACCGTGTTGGCCGCATAGACTCGGCCGACCAGCCGCCCCGGGTCCTGGCCGGGCGTGGCGGCGGCCGCCATCGCCAAGGGGAAGCTCGCGCCCCAGAGGCACGCCGGCGGAAGAATCGCCCAAAAGCAACGCACCAGGTCCAGTTGGAAGTTGTACCAGACGTTGGTCGAAAGCGACATGTCGATGGGCCAATGGGGCAGCGACTTGGCCACAATCAACGCCGTCCAGCCGATCGCCCCGACCAGCAGGAGCTGGCACCAGCCGAGCAAGACTCGCGGGTTGCCTTGCCCTCGCGCCAGCATCGAGCCGACTCCGCTGCCGATGCCCAGCCCCACGAGAAACACGGCCAGGATGATCGAGAAGGTGTAGCCGGTTGCCCCCAGCAGGAGTGACAACTGGCGAGTCCAGACCACCTCGGCCCCCATGGCCGAGAGCCCCGACAGCCCTATCGCCACATAAACGGCCCAGGGATGACCCGAGGAGACGCTTCGATCCTCGGGCGGCGCGGTGGGTGGCGCTGCCAGCGGCACTGGCGTCTCGCCAGTGGCATGGTACGTGGCGGGTGGCACTGGCGTGACGCCGGGGGCGCGGTAGGCGGCCACGGCAGCCAGGCTGAAGCCGGCCACTGCGATGGTCGCGTTGATGGCCGCCGCTACGTAGGTTCCCACCGCCGCGTCGTAGAGGCGCAGCAGCAGGAAGCCCGCCAGCAGACACCCAAACACTGCCCCGGCGATATTCGCCCCGTAGAAGAACCCCAACTGCGAAACGCCCACGGGGCTGGTCTCCATCCAGCGGGCGATGGCGGGCAAGGTCGCCCCCATCAACACGGTAGGCGGCAGCAGGCAGACGGCGCAGATCAGGCCGCGAAAGGCAATCGCCCAGGCACCGTGTCCCACGTGCGCGGCATAGAACTGGCCGGCCATCGGCAGCAGCACCAGCAGCGCCAGCCCCATTGCCCCGATGCACAATTCCAACAGGGCGTAGACCCGCAGCGGATGCCACCTGGGCGAGATCAGGCAGGGCAGCCCAATGCTCCCCAGGCACAGGCCCCCCATGAAGGTCCCCAAAAGCACACCCAGAGAAACGGCATTCGACCCGATCGCCGACCGCAAAAGCTGGAACCAAACGATCTCGTAGATCAGCGCGGCACATCCGCTGCCGACAAACAGCAGCAGCAGGACGGGCAAGTGCCCCCGCGACAAGGCCGGGACCGGCTGCAAGCGTGCTTCACTCATGATAGGTGGCATTCCCGTGACAAGAGGTGGGAAAAGGCGTCCGGACCAAAGCTTCGCTTCGGTGCCTGGCCGGCGCATCCCCTTATTAACCCCGGTCGAGGTGCAAAGTGTTGCCCGACACCCCTGGGCGCCTCAGAGCAGGCGTGGCGGCCCACTGGTCCGATCACCACATTGTCGCAAGTAATTATTGCGTAATGACTTCCGTCAAGGCAGCCAGAATTCTTGCCGGTCGTGACAGACCCCCGCGTTGAACCTGACGGGGGATCATTCTCCGCGTGTCGGGCTCCGCGTAGTGCGGCAGCCACAGGCGAGTGCCCTTATCTTGAGGTGATTCTCTCTTGCAGACTGGCCACTGCGACAAGGAGGCAAAGATGCTCAGACAAGGGTCAATGGCGGCGTGCAGGGCCGTGGTGTGCATTCTCCTGGCCGCAGCAGGCGTTGCACCGGTCCACGCCGTCAGCACCTATTGGCAGCACGACCCGGCCACACCAGGCGACTGGTTCGACCCGGCGAACTGGAGCAACTGGATGCCGACGGCGGCCTATTGGGCCTATATCAACAATGGTGGTGCAGCGGAGATTCGTGGCGGTAGCGCCGCGGTGAAGTCGTTGGGATTGGGATTCACCCCGGGGAGTTCGGGCACGGCGGAACTCAGTGGTACGGGTCAGTTCCTAGCCGACAACGTGACGGTCGGGTACAACGGAATCGGCAGGTTTATTCAAAGCGCGGGCACGAGCACGATCAACAACACTCTTTTCATCGGCTGCTTGGTCGCGGGCCAGGGCACCTATGAGCTTGCTGGAACCGCACAGCTCTCAGTCGCAGTTGAGTATCTGGGGTATCGCGGTACAGGTCGGTTTGAGCACACGGGCGGTTCCCACGCGGTGAGTTACCTCTACGTTAATCCCAGTAGTCGATACGTCTTCACCCGCGGGACGTTCGACATCAGTTCGAATGGAGGACTGAACCTGAAAGGTACACTGGACCTGGCCGAAAGCACGGTAAGCATCCGCGCTGGGGACAATACCCTTGTTGACCTTTCGGCGGGCACCCTGCTGAATGCTTCCCACGCGCTACTGGAGGTGGGGTCCAATTCGCTCACGATCCTCGGGCCAACCTTCGATCCCGCCGCCACGTTCGGGACGTTTAAGACGTCCGGCATGATCCATCGTGCGGGAACCGACCTGGTAGTCTCGTCCGTCCAGTCGTTTTCGGGCTCGGGCGTGGTCAACGACCACGTTCGGTGCGACGGGATAATCGCTGCGAGCCAGGGGGGAGGGCTGCTCCTTTCAGGAGGGCTGACCATTTCGGGCGAAGGTAACGTGAACCTTGGCGGCTTCGTCAACCTTGGGGCCGATGGTTACAACAGTCTCTCCGGAGGGACGCTCCTGGTCAACGATCAGACCTCTGGGATGACAGGGGGACGACTTTCTGCCATCTACATGGAAGTGGGTACTAATGCGTCAGCGCCCGGCAGAGGGCGATTCGTACAAACGGGCGGCACGGCTACCGTTCACAACTTCGATCTCGCGCTCAACGACGGCACATTCGGGGAATACCAACTCAGCGATGCAGGGCAGCTCTCTGCAGACACGGAACAGGTTGGCTACGGGGGCACCGGCCAGTTACTCCACAGCGGCGGAACGAACGCGGTGAAAACACTTTACATCGGGCGAGGCAGTGGCGCTTTGGGAAGATACCAACTGAGCGGCAGCGGCCAGGTCTCCACGATGACTACGTCGGTGGGGTTCTACGGCACGGGGATGTTCATTCAGACTGCGGGTACTCACGCGGTCAGCTACGTCCTCGAAGTTGGAGCCCTCGTCCTTAAGGGAGGCGGATACGACTTCACGGGTGCAGGCACGTATGAACTAAGTGGTGAAGGCAAGCTATCAGCGCCGACCGAGAAGATCGGTAAGTGGGGTATGGGTCGGTTCATCCAGAGTGGCGGGACGAATGCGGTCAGCAGCGGCCTTTACCTGGCCTACGAGGCCGGTAGCAACGGTGAGTATGAGCTCAGCGAGACTGGGCAACTCTCGGCCAACCACGTGTGGGTGGGACACTTCGGCGCAGGCCGCTTCATCCACACCGGTGGCAGCAATTCGATCGGCGACAGACTGGTTCTGGGGCACGGCGATACGGGCCAAGGTTCATACGAGCTCAGCGGGAGCGGGCAGCTCTCAGCCAACCTTGAGTGGATCGGGTATCTTGGGAGGGGTCAGTTCCTCCAAGATGGCGGCACCAACTCAATCGGCGGGGGCCTCTATATTGCGTCCGAGGAAGGCAGCCGCGGGACCTATCAGCTCAGTGGTACCGGCCAATTGTTAGCCGCGGAAGAGCACGTGGGTGGTAATGGCAACGGCCTATTCACCCACAATGGAGGCGCGAACTCGATCAGTGCCGGTCTACACCTCGCCAGTAGTGAAACCGGCAACGGAGCATATGAACTCGGGGAGAGCGGACAACTCACGGCCAGCGACGAGTACATTGGTGAGATCGGTAGGGGCCAGTTTACGCACACAGGGGGCACCAACTCACTCAGTGGCGTTTTGTCCATCGCACCTGGGCCGGACGCTGACGGAACCTATCAACTCAGCGGCGCCGCAGAACTGTCTGCCAATTGGGAGGTCGTGGGCGGTTATGGCACCGGCCGGTTCATCCATACCGGCGGCCGCAACTCGATCGCACAAGATCTGTCCGTCGGGCATGCGGCCGGCGGTGACGGGACATATCTGCTTAGCGGCACCGGGCAGGTTTCCGCCTACTTCGAGGCCGTCGGCGAGGAGGGCACCGGGCGGTTTGTCCAGAGTGGCGGCACCAACGCCGTCGAGTTCGTCCTCCGCCTGGCCGGCTGGGAGGGCAGCAACGGCACCTACGAGCTCACCGGCAACGGGCAGCTCTCCGCCGAGTTCGAGCTGGTCGGCTCCAAGGGTGTCGGCCATTTCATCCACAGCGGCGGAACCAACACCGTCCTGGGCGACCTCTCGGTAGGCCACGATACGGGCGGCGACGGGACGTATCATCTCGGCGGGACCGCACAACTGTCGGCCAACAACGAGTTCGTCGGTTTCGCCGGCACCGGCCGGCTCGTGCAAACCGGCGGCAGCAACGTAATCTGCGACACACTCCACATCGGCTACCAGCCGGGGTCACACGGGACCTACACCATTTCCGGAGGCCGCCTCACCACAAGCGACTTGAGCGTGGACTACGGCACCCTGGAGATTGCCGACCCTGCGGCACAGGTCACCGTGTCGAACCGACTCTCCTTCGGGGCCGAAGGCAACTTCGCTGCCATACCGGGGGCCACCATCCACATGACCGGCGCAGCACTGGAAAACCAGTCCACCGATCCGGTGGCGCTCGCCGGGCTGGGCAATCTTACGCTGATCTTCGAGGGGGGAACCGAGCACGTCGACCCGGTCGAGGTGGCCGGCCGGGACCTCGGACCGGTGCTGGCCGGGTTCCAGGACAACTTTGCGTTGGGTACGCTGCAGCTTGGCGGGACGGACGTCGGCCAGATTCGGTTGGCGGACGACTTCGACAACCAGCCCGAGTGGGACGGGAAAGAGGCACTGTATGTGTGGAATCTGCATCTCGGGCCGTCGTCTTACCTGGACCTCAACGGACTGAGTCTCTATTTCGTCGATGGGGCGATTGACCCCCGCGCCACCGTGGTCGGCGGGACCCTGACGCCGGTTCCCGAGCCGTCAGCGATTACGCTATCGGTACTGGGTGTGCTGCTGTTGCTCGCCTGCGCCCGGCGACGGCCGAAGAAGCCGCAGTAGCGGGGCTGTCCAGGGAGCGGTTTGCGCCTCTCGTGCCACTGGCGAGACGCCAGTGCCACTACAGTACCTCCCCACACTCTTCCCTTGTTTTGCACTTGTCCAGCCGGGCATCCGGCGACGGTCTCCGGACGCAGCCGGGGTTCTCCACGGCTTGTCTCCTCTCCCGGAAATGGTAAGATGGTGAAGTCCAATCTTCCCTGGTCCGGGCACCCTGGCCAACAGGGTGGCTGTTCTGTTCGAGGCAGGTGGGGCTGCGATGTACGAACGATTCACCGACCGCGCCCGAAAGGTCATGCAACTGGCCAACCAGGAGGCCCAGCGCTTCAACCACGAGTACATCGGGACGGAGCACCTCCTGTTGGGCCTCGTCAAGGAGGGCAGTGGGGTTGGGGCCAATGTGCTGAAGGCCCTCGGCCTGGACCTCCAAGAGATCTGCGCGGAAGTAGAGAAGCTCGTGCAGAGCGGACCGCAGTCGGCCGCCAAGGGCAAGCTGCCCATGACGCCGCGGGCCAAGCAGGTCATCGAGTCTGCCGTTGCCGAATCCCGCCGTCTGCACCACAACTACGTTGGAACGGAGCACCTGCTGCTGGGGCTGGTCAGCGTCGAAGAGGGGGTGGCAGCCCGGGTGCTGACCAACCTGGGACTCCGGCTGGAAGGTGTACGCACCGAAGTGCTGAACCTGGTTGGGAACGACGCGGACGCCGTACTGTCGTTGGACGCGGACCAGCCGCAAGATCCCCTGGCACAGGTGGTGAGTGATCTGGCCACCTCCGGGCCAAAGACGCCGACTCAACGACCGCCACAGCCGGGCGAAGCACCCTTCGACCCAAGCAAGATCACCCGGCCCGATCGGGCGTTGATGAAGTATTACGTGATCATCTCGCTGTTGACCGGCCCGGCGTTTCCCATCACGCTGCTGCCACTGCTGTTCAAGTACGAGACGCTCAAGTTCCGCTTCGACGAGAGCGGCGTGTCGATGAGCTGGGGCGTGCTCTGGCGGCGGGAGATCTATCTGACCTACCGGCGAATCCAGGACATCCATCTGACCCGCAACATCATCCAGCGTTGGATGGGCCTGGCCACCGTGGCCATCCAGACCGCCTCGGGGAGCGCCGGGCCGGAGATGAGCATCGAGGGAGTCCTTAGTGTTGACCAGTTGCGCGATTACCTCTACGCCCAGATGCGCGGCGCGCGGGGAGACACCGAGGCCAAGTCGCCCGGACCAACCTTCGGTTGGTGCCCACCTCCGCTCGGTGCGCGGGGGCCCTCGGGCGAAGTGGCGGGTGGCACTGGCGTCACGCCAGTGGCACGGCCGCCGGCCGAGGCCGACGAAGCACTGGCCCTCTTGCGCGAGATCCGCGACCTGCTCCGCCGGCTTGTCGCGCGCCGGGGGGACCAGCCATGAACGGCCGCGTCGAGCACGTCACACAGTGGGTCTACCGCGGCATCTGGGGCGTGCTCACGCGCTGGTTCCGCGTGCCCGACCGGCCGCCGACGCTCCCCACCCGCCCGGGCGAGACCGCCCAGTCGTTCCGCCCGGCGGCGGGTTTCCTGCGGTATCTGAAGTTGCAGTTCTGGGTCGCCCTGTTCGCCGTCGACGTGCTGATCTTCATGGTGTGGCTGGCAGTCGCGATTGCGGTGCCGGTGGTCGGCATCATTCTGGCCCCCGTGGCCCTGGCCCTGGCCGTCCTGCCCGACGTGGTCGCCTACATCGCCATCCATCTCCGCTACGACACCACCTGGTACGTGATGACCGAGCGGAGCCTGCGGATCCGCCGCGGGATTTGGGTGATCCACGAGACCACGATCACCTTCGAGAACGTGCAGAACGTGCTGGTGCGGCAAGGGCCGATCCAGCGGCTGTTTGGCATCGCTAACGTGCTGGTCGAGACCGCCGGCGGCGGCGGAGACTCGTCGCAAGGAGTTCATGGCACACACTCGTTGGCGGCCCATCGGGGCCTGATCGAGGGCATCGCCGACCCGCAGCGGATCCGCAACCTGGTGCTGGCGCGGCTCCGCCGCTCCCGCTCGGCCGGACTGGGCGACGAGCCGTTTGCCGCGGCCGCGGCCGGCCCCGCCTGGAGAAGTGAGCACCTGGCGGCACTGAGGGACATCCGAGATTGCATCCTTGCGCTAGACAAAGTTGCACGATTCCAGGAGTGACCCGTTTAGCGGGGATTATTCATCGGACCGTGGTCGCGTCGGTTATCGGGTGCCACGGCTGTATCAGCCGTGCTCCAGGTTTCCACGTCTACGCACGGTCACACGGCCGACACGGCCGTGGCACCCCCATGAATAATCCGAGTTTATTGACCCTCAGAAAAGTAATGTCGTTTAGCCGCCGCCGGAACGGCGGCGAACGCTCGGGCCGACGTGCCGTCGGCCGCTAAACGGGCACGGCTTTACTTTTCTGAGACGCAATAGCCGCCGCGGCCAAGCGGCGGAGACAACGGAAAACGTCATCGTCCCCACCGCCGCGTGGCCGCGGCGGCTATTGATCTTCAGGTTAGTAATGCAATTTCTACGTGATGGGTGGGACGCCAGTTCTCCGCGTATTGCGGCTTCTGGCAGTCTGGGAAGACTTTACCGTGTTGCATTTCTTTCCTGAGGGGCAATAAACAAATTCGTGGAGAACCACTTTCCGCAACAGAGACTAACAAGGTCAGGAGCCGGTGAACCGATGACGACGCGATTTCTGTTCATGCCGCTTTGGTGCATGTGTCTTCTTCACGCCGCACCGGGGCCGGCTGCCGACCCACAGGTGCGTGCCCCGGGCGGCCCGCCGCAGAGGGCCTGGTTTCCCAAGGCGCCGGCGCTGCCGAAGCCTCAAGGGCAGGTGATCCGCGTCGACAACGTCGAGCAGCTCTTCCAGGCCGCCGGGGACGTTAAGCCGGGAGGAACCATCCTCCTGGCCGACGGGCAGTACCTGATGCCCCGCTACTTCGAGCTGCGGACCGACAACGTGACCATGCGGAGCGCCTCGGGCGACCGCGACAAGGTGGTGCTCGACGGGGCCCGCAGCCAGCACGGCGAGCTGGTCGGCATCACCGCCTGCTCGGGCGTGACCATCGCCGACCTCACGATCCACAACATCAAGCACAACGGCTTTAAGCTCAACTCCGACAAGAACGTGCAGCAGGTCACCATCTACAACTGCGTGATCCACAACATCTGGCAGCGCGGCGTGAAGGGCGTTCGGGTACCCCAGTCCGACCCCGCCGTTCGGCCGCCGGCCAACTGCCGGGTGCAGTATTGCCTGTTCTACAACGACCGACCGAAGCAGTTCACCGACGACCCGGCCGACACGCCGCAGAACTTCGGCGGCAACTACGTGGGCGGCATGGACGTCATGTACGCCGACCATTGGACGATCAGTGACAACGTATTCATCGGCATCCGCGGTCGGACGGGCGAAGCCCGCGGGGCGGTCTTCCTCTGGCACGAAACGCAGGACTGCGTCGTCGAGCGGAACGTGATCGTCGACTGCGACAGCGGCATCTGCCTGGGCAACTCCTATCGGCCGGAGGAGATCAAGGTCCACTGCCGGCGCTGCGTGGTCCGCAACAACTTCGTCACCCGGGCGCCGGAAAACGGCATTTTGGCCGACTACACCGAGGACTGCGTGATCGCGCAGAACACGGTTCACGACCCGGAGAGCCGCCTGAAGCGGCTCGTGCGGCTGGTGCACGACAACCCGGGGTTGCTGGTGGCCAACAACCTGCTGAGCGGCCCGCCGATGCGGATCGAGACCAATAGCCAGGTCCGCTTCCAGGAAAACGTGACCCGCGAGCTGACGGCTTCATTTGTCAGCCCGCAGGAGGGCAACCTGCACCTGAAAGAGGCAGTTCCCGGCGTGGTGGATGCCGCCCGATTGATCCCGCAGGCCGCCGAAGACATCGACCGCCAGTCTCGCCGCGACCCGTGCGACGTGGGCGCGGACGAACAGGTGGCGGCCCCCGACTCCCCGAAGTGATCAGGGGCCGCCCTTTTTCATCGTTTCTCGCGCTGGTAAGCCGTGGCGAACGAGGTTCTAACTGCCCATCCCAGAACCTTCTCCCCTCGCCCCGCTTGCGGGGAGAGGGGCCGGGGGTGTGGGGGCCTGGAGTAGGCTCTATGCCTTCCGCCTCCAGCGTCGCCATACGCCGAGCAGCGGAACAACCAGACCGGTGCCCGACAGCACGAGGGGCCTTTACGCCTTGTTTCGCCTCCTGAGATAGCCAGCCAGACAGACCAGGCCGACGGCGGCCAACACGAGCGTGGAAGGCTCGGGCACGAACACGCCGGTGATCGGGGGCGTGCCCAGCAGGGCGAAATTGCCGACCACCGCCTCGCTAAGCGGATCGCGCGACTCCGCATAGAGGAACAACTCGTGCCCCAACCACTTGGCGCCGTTTCCGACGAAGATGGGGTTCGGAATCTGGCGTGCGTCACCATCCAGCACCAAAGTCAGCACTTGCCCGTTGTCCAGC
>Ga0315277_10001650_pt1 | contig 32051 bp, 19 predicted proteins | sample YL17G05_15_MG_FD_203695 | JGI IMG/M metagenome (GOLD analysis project Ga0315277, IMG submission 203695) | Sediment microbial communities from Yellowstone Lake, YNP, Wyoming, USA - YL17G05_15 | ecosystem: Environmental > Aquatic > Freshwater > Lake > Sediment | place: USA: Wyoming | collected...
CCGTCTGGCCGCCGGGCTCGTTTCCAGTCTGCGCAGTTTTGCAGATCGCCTCGGGAGGAACTGGTTGCAAGGGGCCGCCATGGCTCGCACGGCCTTTGCATCCCCGCCGCCGCAACCAGCTTGACGCGATGCGCGCCCTGGAGAGCGTTCCTCCCCGGATCTGCATTTCTCTCCCACTCGCTCCACGACTTTCGGCGTCGTTTCCGACGATGTCCTCCAGGCCCGCCGGTAATAGCTCCATCCGTCTGACCCAGGGAATGCATTCCACCCTATTGTCACCAGTCTTTTTCTCAACCCACAAATGTCGTTCCCGCGGCTCAGTCTGAGGAATGTACGAAAACAATGGCGTGCCTGGAATTCCGTTTTCTCTAAGTATACGTGGGTGTCCAGGATGTAGTCCATTTTCCCGCAGATGGATTTATTAGCAGGGATAGGCTTTGCGGCAGGCTGAGCCGAAAATCACGGGCAGTTCAGGATTGCCAGTCCATGAATATGCGCTTCTCCTGCCTACTTCCCCGGCATGATCGTGCGCGTGAACCCGGTAATATTCACATCCCGAAACATAGGAGTGCGGGGCGGCAGCAGGCTTGGATCCAGGAATTCCACATCGAAATTATATCCGCGGGTTGGCGGCGAATAGACGTTTGTGCAGCATTTATACAAGCCGTTTGCCTGACGGTTGAAGAAAAGACTGATGAACGACCCGCGGTAATTCAACATCTGCCCCGACCAGTTTTCCAGCAGCCGCACGAAGTTATGAACTCCGCCGTCGGTTCCGAAGTCCTGGGGTGTCGAGGCCGGCTGCGGGAATGGCATCCCTTTTCCGGAGATAATCGCCATTCGGTACCACGACGTAGTTGCGGTTCGTGCAGTGCCGCCGGCGACGGAATGGGGCGAGGTAAAAGAACTGAGATCGCTCCAGTTATTGGACAGCAAGGTGACCGCGTCCGCAATTACTGCACAGGCCGCATGGGCGCCCGCGAAGGTCCCGGCCGCATTAAAGTTCCCCCGGACATACAAGGGATTTTCCGAGACAATGGCCAACCCGATGGGTATCCCATCCGAACTCCCGAGGTTGATGTTCTGGCCGTTGATTAGCTTCAGCGCACGCCGGAAGAAGATCGGCCGGTTTGTCCGGGCGATGCTGCCCGCAACGGCATTCCATGGACGCGCCGAGGCATCCAGTGGAGAAGATACGGGCTCGATCGGGACCTGTCCATATGTGTCCAGGACGTTGTTCCCGTTGACGTCCTCAGCCGTGTCCAGGAGTCCGTTAGGGGTTCCGTTGACGCTCCCGGGATTTACGAAATCCTCAAATCCATACTCGCCGCTCGCGGCGTTGTTATTATCCCGATTCGTGCGCCGGTCTGAGAAATAAACCACGTAGCCCGTCGTATTCAGCGCATTCGTGCCGCTTGCACCGATGATCCCCGTGAACCAGCGGTTGAGATTGGCAACGTCGAGCTCCACATAGTGCATGACACCGTTGAGGTAGACTGTTGTTTGCGTGGTGGAGATATTATCCCGCAGTGCGCCTTCGCGTGTGTCATACAGCACGTTGGGCCAAAATAGAGTGCCGGTCCCGCCTGCGCACTGGCTGGGATTGTCTCTGAATCTCTGCAAGCGCAGAATCGCATCCGGCGCATTCGCGCACGTTCCGGTCAGATCGCGGCCCGTAATCCCGAGCTGCAGGATTTCCTGGGTAACATCTTGCCAGTTTCCCGACTGATTCTGCATTTCCATCTTGATGAAACCGCCGATCAGGGGGGTGCCGCTGGGGCTCCGATACCCCTGGCCGGTAATGCCCGAGGAGGCGGCCAGATAGGTGCCGTCCGGCGCAATTCCGGTGAGTTCCACCGGCGCCGTCGGGGTAACTGAAGGCAGCGACAGGATGTCGGCCGCGGAATCGGAAAGCAGAATCCGCAGGCTCGCCATGGAAAAGTAGCGTTGCCCGAAAACACCGGCACTCGTCACATCCTCGTTGGGCGCCGGGCGCCGGATCAAATCGACGGGGGTCGCCCCCATGCTCACCAGCGGCAAATCCATTCGGCGCGCACCGGTTCTTCCGCTGCGGATATTGCCGTTATAGGTGCCGATGGAGAGGTTGGTCCAGGTCGGCTCATTCTGTGCCGATCCGATGGTTCCCACCAGGCTCCCTTCATTTGCCGCGAGCGCGCGGAAGGCGCCGGGGGCGGTGGTCATGTTGATGCGACCGGTGTAATTGGTGCTGGTGGGCCAGCCGTTGATCAGGTTGGTACGCACGATCTCCCCTACCGCCGTTACCCGGCTCGACATGGTCAGAGTACAGTTGTTGCCTTCCGCCAGGTATAGGTTGCCGTTGGTGTGTACGCGTCCGCCAAAGTTGAAATCCGGGCCGGCATGAAAGCTCAGATCTGTGTCCGAGAAAATCCCGAACTGAAAAACCGGCACGGCCACAGTCTGCAGGGTGCGCTGCATCCTGACCTCCGAATTCGTGATCGTGCGTGCCGTTGATGTCATTGTATAGGGAGTCATCAAACCTACCAGCCCCTCATATGGGCCTGATGGCACGGTGCGTGTGGTCGCTTTGGGCCTTCCCTGGGAGTCTGGAGGGAACTCGATCTGATACCCCGATCCACCGCCGGGTGAAACAAAAGAGATTTGGGGGATTGTGGGGGGCTGAACGGTGAGCGCATTGATCTGAGCCACGCTGGGGGCGTAGTTGTTGCCGAAAAGAGTGCCCAGATCGGCTGTGAGCTGCTCCAGCCCCGCAAGCGAGCCATAAAATGCCTGGTTGTGATCCCGGTCCACCCCGATAAGCGTGTGGTCCGAATTGACGGCGATGACGAATCCGATCAGGAGACCGCTAAGCAAGATCAGGATCAACAGGGCACCGATGAGCGCAACGCCCGATTCAGGATGTTCTTTCCTCATTGGATCTCCTCACCGATAGCGATCAATGAATGACAGACTGCGCAGACTGACTTGGGTTGAGAGACTCTGGCTGACGAATTCTCTCGTTTCACGAACCGGCAAGCTGGAGCGTCCAGATAACAGAATGCTGACCTTGCGAATCTGGTTGGGGGAATTCGGGAGGATGGGAATCTTGACGTTGGTCGGATTTGTCACGCCGTCCACCAAGTCATAGCTCAACTGCAAGTCCTCAAGGATCAGGGCCAAAACCTCACCGGGACGATTGTTCAGCCGTCGAATGAGGCGGGGTTCATCAGGATCCGCGGTCGTGTCAAGATAGAAGGTGATCAACCATACCCGGGTGACCGTGGTTGGAGGATATACCCCTTCGCTTTTGAGCTGAGTGATCGAGCCTTGGGTGGCGCCGGGCTGGTTGAGATTCATCGGATCACCCGGCTGGAAAGTCATGGTCTGGCCGTTCACTGCAGTGACGTATTGCAGTGTGTTTCCCAAAGCGTTGCTGAAGGCAATCAGGTCCCCCGGGCGGACTGCGTTGGTGATTCCCGTGATCGGCGTGCTGGTGTTGACCCTGGCCGTGGAGCCGTCGGTTGAGATTAAGTCAAGCGGGTTCTGGTTGATCTGCAGCAGGCTGTCTGCATAGAGGATGTTAACAATGTCCGTAGCCCTGCCGTTGCAGGCCGGACCCAGGGCCGGCCCGGGATTGACTGCCGCGAGGGTTTGGGCGGTGCCGAAGGTGTGGTTTGTCCCGGGAGGGCCGGGTCGGATTATGGGATTTGTCCCGGCGCCGGATGGTATGGGTACCCCCCCGGTTGGGATGCCCCAGCCGGCGGTCACAAAATCCCGTACCACCAGGTTCAATCCGGTACGCAGATTCTGCTCGAGGTCCGACATCAGCCCGACTCTTTCGTTCGTCACCAGGGCATTGTCAAGCGAACCCAGGGCCAGCCCCAGAATAATCGCTGTAAGAGCCACCGCCACCAGGGTTTCAGCAAGACTGAATCCTCTTTCACTTTCCATGGGGTGCTCTCCCGATAGCCCTAGGCGAACGACGAAATGAAGGTGGTCAGCTGAAACTGGCGGTCCAGATTTCCTATCCGATAACGGATGATGACCCGGATGCTGCGCAAATTCGGGCCGATGTCCCGGATCTCGATTTCCCGGGCAAAGCTGTCGAGTGAAAACACCTTGTCGTCCGCGGTGCCCAGCAAACGGTCCGCGCCCGGCAGGATCTCGGTCTCCGGGGCGCCGTCGTCTGCAGTGTTGAGCAGGCCGTCGGAACCCTGAGTGCGCAGTGGTTGCCCCCCGTCCAGGAATATCCCGCCCCTGCTGACATTCCGGATCCGCGCCCAGGTGATGGTCCGCGTGTCTCTCGAGGTGAAGACGCTCTCAATGGCTTCCGCGGCCTTCTCTTTCGCGATCTGGTGGTAATGGGTGCCGGACATCTGAACCATGCCCTGCGCAAAACCCATCGCAAGTGCCAGTAGTCCGCTCCCCAGGATAAGTGTGGCAATCATGGTCTCGAGGATCGAAAATCCCGATTCGGCACTGCCCGGAATCTGCGCTCTGATGGGAATCTTCATCAATGCACCCAGCACTTTCCTGTCCACCGGTAACCTCGGACGCGTCCGGTAGAGCCGATGATGGTGACCGCGCGTGCCGTCTCCGCGTGATCTGCCAAGCCAAGGAAGACCGAACCGTTTACCGGATTGCCATCCTCATTTACCAGGGTGCCATCGCTCAGGAAAGTCAACCGCTCCGTTCCCCCGAAGTCAACGGCTGACCCCTTACCAAATGAGTCGGGAGTGTCCGGCAAGTCGTCGAAAAGGCGGAACTCGACGTTGCCATCCAGAATGACGGTGCTCAGGACGGTGCTTCCATTGGGAATCTCGAGGCGCACGAGATCGATCCGGCGTTCATCCGCGAACCGGAGTTCGATGTTTCGTCGTTGGGAGATGGCAAGTTCCCGTCCGTGGCGCAATTGTGCCACCGTCTGGTTCAGTGCGGCATCCCCACTCATTCTCCTCCGCATGGTATTGAATTCCGGCAGTGCGAAGCTGGCAATTATAAGCAGAGCCATGATGACAATGCCGGCTTCAACCAAACTGTAGCCGGCGCTTGAGAGTGGCTTTTGCTCATCTGGCAAAGAGGTCTCCAATTCTCCAGGGGGATGGGATTAGCCATTCTGCAGGCGTGTCAGGGATTGCATATCAAAGCCGCGCGGATCAGCTACTAGAATGACTCATTCAGCATTATCGGTGATTAGGATGGGAGTTTTGTGATGCAAGTCTCCAATACGCGGAATTGACCGGAAATGGGGAGAGCCGCATGAGAATTTGGCCCAGAATGACGTCCCGTCGTTCACGGTTTCATGCGAAGCGTGACGGGAATCCATTTCCGGAGAGGTTATAGGCGTTTCCGGAGATTTGCCTTCTGGCTGTTTTCCCCGAGCAGGTACACAAGCGATAGCGGATCGACGCGGCTTCCCGCCAGTCTCACGGACCAGTGAAGATGAGGTCCGGTGACCAGGCCGGTGGCGCCGACCTTGCCGACGACATCGCCGGCGGCCACTCTTTCTCCTTCGCGCACCGCGATCGCCGACATGTGCCCGAAATAGGAGTAGAGGCCGAGCCCATGGTCCAGGATGACGGTGCCCCCTGAATAGTAGAGATCGGCCGCGAGCACGACGACGCCGGCATTCGGAGCCTTGATCGGAGTGCCCGCCGCCCCGGCGAAATCCGTGCCCGCATGCGGACTGCGCGGCTGCCCGTTGTAAATGCTGCGTTTTCCGAATTCGCTGATCGGAGCGCCGGGGACAGGGAGAAGGAACGAGCCGGACCAATACCTCTGGAGCGAAACGGCGCTGAAAATGGCTGCGACGCGTTCCGCTTCCTTCTGGATGCGCGGCTGCTCCGCGGCAGGAGGGGAGACGAATTTCTCATCGACCGTGAGCTTCCGCGTGGGAAAATTCTTTCCGATGATCACCAGGGGGTATTCAGAAGTCAGGGTTTTGCCGTCGGATTCGAGTGCGCTGATCCTGACCGGGTACCGGCCCGGCTTGATGTCGAGATCGATCCCGATCAGTCCGGTCCACTTCAGCGGATCCGCTTCGGCGAAGCAGCGGAATTCGCGACCGAAGGCCGAAGCACTCACCTGGCGCAGCGGCCGGATGCTGTCAATGGCAAGCAGGACAACCTCGCCGGGTTGAAGGGAACGCGCGCGGTGCGAGACCGTAAGGTCCGCTCGCCGAGGCGCCGCCCATCCCGTGAGAAGCAGCCAGCCCAGGCAAGATAGTGCTGCGGGAATGCGTCGGAACCTCCGTTGGCTGTCCATCATGTTGGATACCTGCGGGAAGGATTACTGTTCATGGATACGTATTTGGGGTTTGCCATGCGCTTTTATCTATCACACCGCCCCAAATGCCCCAACGAAAAAGGTTGAAAGAAAAAGGCTTTATCGGGGTCGGGGTCGGAATCGGTATTGGCATTGGAAACCAGGATAATCCATCGAAAATCGTGTTTGAGGCTGATTCTAATTCGATATCGATAGCGACCCCGATACCGACCCCGACCCCGAAGACTGCGGCGATTCGCCTTGCCAGGAGCTTTCAAAGCCGCGCCATTTAGACGTGGTCGATTACATGTGATATGCTCATTTCCTTCGGAGGTGGGGAATGAAAACCAAAGTTCTGATTCTTGTCTTGTTCACCGCCACAAGCCTGCTGGCCGCGCAGCGCAGCTTGCTCCTCTCGGTCGGAAATGCCGACCGCAAAGACAGGGAAGCGAAAGTGGTGCTTGATGCCGTGACCGATACGGCCAGCGGGGAACTGATTACTCCGCGCGAGACGGTGTCGCGATTGTCGGGTGCGCGCATCGTTTTCATCGGCGAAAGCCACACCAGCATCGATTTTCATCGTGTCCAGAAGAGGGTTATTGAAGAACTCGATCGGGCCGGCAAGAAGGTGATGATCGGCCTGGAGATGTATCCTTTCACTGAGCAGAAGTACCTCGACGACTGGTGCAACGGGTACCTCACGGAGACCGGCTTTCTGCAGCTCTCGCACTGGTATAAGAACTGGGGATACAACTGGAATTACTACCGGGATATTTTCCTGTTCGCGCGTGACCGCGGCCTGCGCATGTTCGCTCTGAATGCGCCGCGGGACGTGGTGTCCGCCGTCAGCCGGAAGGGGCTGCAAAATCTCACTCCGGAGGAGCGCGCCTTCATCGCTCCGAAGATCGATACTTCCAGCGAAGAGCACTTCACGCTTTTCAAGGCTTTTTTTGAAGATGTGGGGCCAGGGATGCATGCGATGATGGGGGACGCGCAGGCGCGCGCGATGTTTGCCTCGCAATGTACCTGGGACGCCACGATGGGCCACAACGCGGTCCGGGCGCTGCAAGAGCACGGGGGGGCGAACGGCATCATGGTGGTACTCATCGGATCGGGGCACGTCGCTTACAACCTGGGCATCCAGCGCCAGGCGGCCCAGTGGTTCGACGGCACAATGGCCTCCCTCATTCCGATCCAGGTGCTGGACGACGCCGGCCGGCTGGTGGAAACCGTGCAGGCTTCCTATGCAGACTTTGTCTGGGGGCTGCCACAGGAACGCGACACCTTCTATCCTGATCTTGGCGCCGCGACCTCGGAAGTCACCGGCGAGGGGAGGCGCAGGGTGATGTCCGTGAGCGGGCCGGCCAGGAGCGCCGGATTCCAGGTTGGGGATGTACTGTTGTCCATGGATGGGACACCCTTGCCGGATGGAGAAACACTCAATCGCCTCATCGCGCAAAAGAACTGGGGCGACTCGGCCACTTTCAACGTGCGCAGGCAGCCAAAAGAAGGAAGCCCGGAAGAAGTCACGCTGAAGGTAGACTTCCGCCGCCGGGCCCCCAAGAAGTAAGATCGGGACGTCCCCAATCTTTGATTTGCGCGCTAAAACGTCAGCCTGCCCTGATACTGCATCTTTCTGAGATCCCACTTCTTGTTTACCGGGATGCTGGTGATCGAGGTTTGCTCCTCCGCGATCGAAATGATCAGGTCGAACTTGAGTTCTTTGGTACCCGGCTCGACCAGGGGCTTGCCGCGGCAAACCTGCTTTCCGAGGAGCCGAGTGTGGATTTTTCCAGGATGCTGCTGTCCGATTTCGATTAAAATCGGACGTCTACCTCGTTTACCTGGTTTTGAGATACCCTGGCGGATGTGCAAAAGTAGGTAAACGAGGTGGACGTCCCTGATTCTTTCACATCGGAGAATGCGAGCATTTCAGCTTCGCCGACACCGAGCTGATCGGTCGCCACGCTTCGCATAACGGTTTATTTATTGAATAAATCCTCTGGCCGTCTGCCGGTGGGGAGATTTCTCTGAAGGGCAACATAACGTAACCAAATCATCACTTTCGGCCGATAAAGCTTTCGGGTTGTCGGGGACGGGCTTAAGCCTGTCCCCGACAAACATTCATTGAATAAAAACAGCCGGAAGAATGTGGGAGGCGGCATGACGGCTACGGGTAAGGTCAGCATTATCGTATTGATGCACAACCATGTGGCCATGACCCAAAGCTGCCTCGAGCATTTGGCGCAGGCTGTGGATGGCCTGAATCACGAAGTCATCCTTTTGGATAACGCCTCGACGGAAGACACCGGGCCGATGTGCGCATGCGGATCCCTGTTCCGGCAATACCGGATCCTGCGAACCGATCAAAACCTGGCGTTTTCCAAAGTCAATAACCTGGGGGCAACGGAGGCCACGGGTGATTGGCTGCTTTTCCTCAATAACGACGTCATGGTGGATCGCGCGAGCGTGAGGGAGTTAATGGCGCCGCTGCAGGAAGATGCCGGCATTGGAATTACCGGGGCCAGGCTGCTGTTTCCGGGAAGAAACAAGGTGCAGCATGCGGGCATCGGTCACATGCTCTGGGGCATTCCTTCCAATTATGGCGTGGGGGCGAGCCCGACGGATCCGCGGGTCAGTGAACGCTGCGAGCGTTTTGCCCTGACCGGCGCCATGATCTGCCTGCCTCAGGAAGCTTTCCGGAAGGTCGGCGGCTTCGACGAACGTTACGTCTGGGGGGTGGAGGATATTGATCTTTGCCTCAAAATCAGGTCTGCTCAGTTGCGCGTGGTTTATGTGCCGGAAGCCACGGGTATTCACCCTGAATCCGTCACGCTGAAGGTGACCCGGCTCTGGGAGACGCCACACAATCACAAGGTATACCGGCAGACATGGGACTCCTGGCTAACGCCGCGCGAGGACGATTACATCCGCACCCTGAAAAGCCAGGGGGTTCGAACGGTTGCGGTGTTTGGCACCGGCATCGCCGCGCGCGGCCTGGCGGCGATTCTCGACAAGAGCGGCATCCGGATAACGGCCTTCACCTCAACCATGACCCGGACCGGGGGCGAGCTGTTCCTGGACCGGCCTGTCGTACCGCTCGATTCGCTCCGTGAGGAGCGTTATGACCGGCTCATCGTGGCTTCCCAGTTCTTTTTCGAGGTGGAATCCGCGATCCGCGATTATGACCCTTTGCAGGCGCCCATCTATCCGCTGCTCATTTGATGGCATGTGATGGCATGGATGAAAGAGAAAGCATGAAAACCGCGCCCCTCACCGTGCTGCACGTCATTGCGCAGTTACGATACGGCGCCGGCCGCTACCTGGCGGACACGGCAATCGAACAGGCCGCCGGCCTGGGACATCGGGTCGCCGTTTGCGTCAGCCGGGATGTGGATGATAGCTGGCGCACCGATCCGGTGTTGCTCGCGGAGCTCGCCGGCCGCAACATCGAAGTGCACATGGCCGGAGACTTCTTTCACCGCGATCCCGCTCTCATCCGGGATGCGGGAACCCGCATAGGGGAGATTCGCAGCGCAAGCCCCGGAAGGGTGATCGTGCATGCTCACACGGCCATGGCGGCAGCCGCGGGGCATTGGGCGCGACCCGATGGATTGGTCGTGACATGCCATGGTTGGGGTGCGGGCCGCCCCATGGAAATTGACTTGCAGGATTCCCTGGCTTATCAGCTGTGCGGCTCGGTCGTGACCTACTCGCACCATTGGGCGGAGCGCCTGATCCATGACCTGGGTGTACCAGCTCCGCAGATTGTTCCCATGGGCCTCGATCTCCGGCGTTTTCCGCCGCTGCCGCGCAAACCCGCGCCGGCATCGGATCCGCTGCGCATCATCACGGTCTGCGAATTGACGCATCGGAAAGGCGTGGACCTGCTGATCAGGGCGATGCCTGCCGTCTGGAAACATTTGCCGCGGGCTGAACTGCACATCATGGGGCACGGGGACGCAGCGTGCGGCTTGCGGGCCATGGCGCGTGAACTCGATCCGGAGTCGCAGCGGATCTTTTTCCATGGAGCCGTGAAGAATCCTTACCTTCAACTGGGCAACTTCGATCTGTTTGTCCTTGCCAGCAGGTCCGACAATCTGCCGGCGGTCCTGCTCGAGGCCATGCTTGCGCGGCTTCCCATCGTGGCCACCGGAGTTGGCGGTGCGCCCGAACTGATTGCCGCGGCCGGCTGCGGCGACATCGTTCCTCCCGATTCATCAGAAGCTCTCGCTGCCCGGATTCTGGCGAGCGCAGGGCTTGGACCTGCAAAAATGGCTTCTCTCGGTTGCCGGGGGGAGCGTTTCTGCCGGCGCCATTACGATGTTCGCAAAACCGCGGCGCAGCTCGAACCTGTCTATCGGGCGGCGATGAGGAAGAGAAAGTTGGGGCAAACGCATCAGGATTGAGACATGTCTTGGACCTCTGTGACCGGTAAACCCCAATTGATACAGAGCATCACTCTGCCCGCCTTGGGCCAGTCCGCACCCGGACCCCTGTTTGCGGTTGCAGCCGGCCCTCAAGGAAACATATTTTATTCCGACGAAATGAATCACTCCGTGGTGGCGCTCGATCAGGATGGAAAACTCCGCTGGGCCCGGGCAGGGAAGGGGAAGGGGAATGACGATTTCCATTATCCCCGCGGCCTGGCGCCCGGCGAGCTGGATTGCGCGGGCAGCCGGCAAAGCTGCCTCGCGGTCGCCGATTCCTGGAACTGCCGGGTAAAGTTTTTGGATATGGCCGGCAATGTGATCGAAACCTGGACCGGAGCAGGCGGAAAAGCATTCGGCGAGATTGCCGATGTGAAATTCATTGCCGCCGTGGACGACGCTTCCGGTCAGCAGGGTATGTGGTATGTGCTCGACAAAGGCAGCCACTGTCTCCTGGCCTTCGGGGTGAGTGGCGAGCTTGTTTCCAGGTCAGGCCGATGTTTTCCCCCGGCGCTGGAATCCCGCTGGGCAGTGCCGCGATGGTTTCTGGCAGCTGATCCGGAAGCTCTGACGCTTGCGGAGGAGTTTCCTGCATGCGATGCTGTGTTTTATCCTGAGCGAATTCTGGGGGACAGCCATTGGAATCTGAGCGTTGTCGAGCCCGGCTTGGGGCGGATCAAGGTAGTCCGGCCGCCTCATCTGCTGCCCATTTCTCCGGGAGCCGCACACGCCGTTGAGTGGGTGGCCGGCAGCGCGCACGGCTTCTTGGGCTGGCAACGGACGTCCGGCCAACTGATGCGGTTTTCCAACAACGGCCTTCAGGAGCAAATGGAAATCGCCGGAGTGCCCCTGGCCTCCAACTCTTCTGTCGATGAATTCTGGATACAGGCGGATGACCGCCTGCAGCGATGGTTGTGGCCGCTGCCTGGGGCGGAGAGCGCCAACGCCGCGGCTTTCGCAGCTCTGCTTGCCCGTTGCGCCGCGGCGGAGGCGGCTCAATTGGATGCGGACAGTATGGAGCAGGCTTTTGCACAATACGTTCTGGTGCTTGATGAGGAAGTGCTTTTCGCTGAAAAGATCCTGGCGATGTCGCCCGAGGACCTGGATCCGGAGCGTCAGAAGTATATAGCCGACTGCATTCAGGTTCTTCACGGCAGATTCAAGCGGGCAACAACGAACGTACGTGAATCGCTTCACCACTGGTGCCTGGGTGTGCTCGGGGGCCGGCTTGCCGGGATAGATTCGGCATCTTCGGCGCCTACGGGGCGTGTTCGCGAGCTCAGGCTCTGCTATGCTGATCAACTGCGCTCCCGTGCAGAGAAAATCCGGCACACGATCGCAAACTGCACGGCCGGGCGCGGGCGGTATCAGGACGAAGTCTGGCGCCAGGCGGTATCGGCGATGCAATCCGAACTGGAATCGGTTCTGGACGTTATTTAAGGCTGGTTAGGATCGGACTGCGATAAACTACATAACCATTGGGTTCAAGTGAGCCCCTACAGTGCGAGGGGGGGGATAATGTAGGGGCGACCGGCAGGTCGCGCGAAGATCCGCGGACATGGCGGCAAATGCGACGCTGATTATGATTTCCTTTGTTTGTCATTGGCCTGTAGAAAAGCGGGCGAACTGCCGGTCGCCCCTACATGATTTTGCGAGTTTCGCGAAAAAAACCAGCTATTTCGCGTGGTCCAATCCCGATCCATGAAAAGAAATGCATAAATCGAAACAACGAGATTCAGTCGCCAGCAATAAATCGGCTCCGGCTGTACTGCGCAAGATAGTGGGAGCGGGATTGTATTTGATACTCCTTACACCGCTCCTGGTCTGGAATGGATCCATTGTGCCGCACCTGACTGCTAAGGCGCTCGGATTCCAGATCCTGGTGGAAATCATTTCGGCAGCCGCTCTCATCGCAGTGATTATGGAAGGTCCGGGCCGATCCAGAAAACTGAGTCTTTTATCCTCTCCGGTTTTTTCCCTTACTACCTTGTTCCTGGCCTATTCACTGCTGTCGGCGCTTTTGGGTGTGGACCGGAGCCGAAGTCTCTGGGGCGTCTGGCATCGGCAGGATGGGCTAATCATGCTCATGCATTTCTTTGCCTGGACACTTGCGGCAGCATGGTTTTTCATGCCTTCCGATGCCCAGCCCCGGCCACCAAGCGGCGCGCAAATCCAGTCGTGGCGGCGTGCAAGCTTCCACTCCTACCTGCTTTTCTCCTTCGTGGTTTGTGTCGCCGTCACACTCACGGCGACCTGGGAAGCCATAACTAGCTTTGACGGCATCCGGCACATTCTCCAGCAACTCATCTTGCCTGCCAAAAGGCTGAGCGGCGTTTTTGGCAACCCGGTCATGCTTGGGCCCTATTTGCTCTTTCACTTTTTTATCGGAGTGTATCTTCTCATCTCCACCCGACGTGTGAGCGGCGACCGCTCCGCTGAAACCAGGGGCGTCCCGATATTTAAGAAAGCGCTCAAGTATGGTTTTGGGGCTTTTCTCGCAACCGGTGAAGTGCTGATCCTGACTGTCATGGCAGGGGGACAAACAAGAGGAGTAATCCTTGGCTGGATCGTCGGAGGGCTCTGCTGCGGTTTCCTGGCGCCGTTCGGCCTGTCGACGGGCAGACATGCCAAGATCATCGGCCCGGGTGCGTTGCTTTGTCTTGCAATTGCGGCTTCGGGGATATGGCATTACCGCAACAGCGAATTCATCCGCCGCGTGCCGGTTCTGCAGCGGTTTGTCCGTGCCTCGGTGAGCGAAGATGATTCGGTTTTTGGACGTGCGGTTACGTGGCGGGCCGGGCTCCGGTCATTTTGGGAACATCCGATCTCCGGCTGGGGAATCAATAATGCGTATTACGGTTTTAACAAATATTATGATCCCAGCCTGATCCGTGTCAGCCCTCTGCTTGAAGACACAACAGAAACCTGGTTTGACAAGTCTCATAACTCCTATATCGATATGGCCGTGGAGCGGGGTGTTATCGGAATTCTGCTGTATCTGATTTTGCTCTGGCTGATCATCCGGAGTCTGTGGCGAATAGCGGACAGACGGCTAGGGATCTGCATGATCGGCGCCCTGCTTGCCTGTCAGGCTGCCAACGCAGTGGCCTTCGATACCTTCGGTTCCTATTTCGCCTTTTTCTTGATCCTGGCTTATATAGGAAGCCACGAAGATCCGGTTCCCATCAAATTTCTCAATTCACTTTTAAAGAGAGGCGCCCCCAAAACCAAAGCCGACAGGATGAAAGCACGCCGCACGGGTGTGGTGCCCGGGATCTGTGCTGTGCTTGTTGTGCTGGCCGGCTGCCTGTACATGCAAACTGAGATTGCCGCCGCGCAGCAAGGTTATATCAAGGCAAGAGAGGGTTTTGCGTGGGATCCGGCGATTGGGATCTATGAATACGAACGGGCTTTTCAACACTTTTCGCCGTATCACATGAGCGAAAAAATCCAGTGCGTCTATTTTCTCATCGAAAGCATAACCAAAAAGGTCAAAACCTCCAGGCCGATTGATGCCGGACCATTCGTCCGAAAGCTTACCAGGGAGATCATCGAGGAACATCCGCTGGACCCCCAGTCGTATAAGATACTCAATCAAATGTACAACCTGCTTTCCGTGACGATCAACATTGAATTTGCCAGGGAAGCTGAAGTTTTCGGCAGGCAGGCGATACTCCTCAGCCCAAAACGGCAGGAGGCTCTGTATGGTTTGATTCGCACCTATGTGATCCTGAATCAACCGCTGCAGGCGATCGAACTCGGGAAACGCATGTTGCGTGATGCTGATTTTGCCCTGGGCCACTGGGGATTAGGTCTCTCGCTGCTGCAAAACAACCAGCACGAGGAAGCCCGGACGGAAGTCAAGAGGGCGTTGGCAATGGGCTATCAAATGACGCCTGGCGAAAGTGCGCTGCTGAAACAACTGATGGGAGACAAGGAATTTTTGGAGATGACTGCGGGGAAATAGCTCGATACGGCACTGAATCCGATGCCAATCGCCTTCCCGCAAGAACTAAGATCGCAACGACAGAAGAAGCAATTGTCCGTGCGAGCTGTAAAAACTCCAGTTAATTCTTGGCGGTTGCGAACTGCGGAAGCAGATTGGGTGATTGGGTTCGGTGCTCAACTGTCCGCTTATGAATTCGGAAATGTTGGCATGCAAGGGCCATTTCCGGCCCTTTTCCTTATTTCTGTATGATTCCAATGCCGCAGCCGTCGAGGTAAACTCTGTCCCTATATTCGCCAGGGTTGCGATTGATGTTAATGCAATTATAGTTACCTTTGTCTGCCATCCATTCCTCTAATGCCCTTTTTACCCCACCCTTTCCAGTTGTATCCTGCGACACTGCATCGGTACTCGTATCATGCAGAACAATTAATCCGCCTTCTTGCATGTGCGGAAACCATAAATTCAGTTCCTTCAACGTATGCTCGTACTGATGAGAAGAATCGACAAAAATCAGCCGTGGCTTGCTTCCAAAGTGCTCCAAGACAAGGTCTGCCAGCCTGGATTCGCTGGAATCTCCTTTTTCAACACGAACGTAATCGGCAAGGCCCGCCTTATCCACCCATAATTGGGTGAATCTACACAGCGACTCATCAATGTCAATAGTGACAAACGAGTTCGTACGATGCATTGCGCGAAGCATGAAGCCGATTAGGAGGGTGGAATACCCGGAGAAATGACCCAATTGAACGACATTTGAAACGTTGTTTCCCATGATGATTCCCTGAAGCATGGACATCATGGGAACATTGGTTTCGGCAGCCAGGTTTTTTTCATCTGTGGCGATGTACCATTCTCTAAGGACATTCCATTCTCGAGGACTCAAAAAGGAGTATATCGGTGGAATGTATGATTTATCTTGAAACCACCAATATCTTCCTCCGGAATTTCCCTTGAAATTCAAAGATCTAAGTTTGTCATCTTCTGTAGAGATTTCCATTTTGACCTCTATGTGTGACTGATCGGAACTTACCTTCTGGCGCATTTCAAGAAACCTATTGGCGCACTGCGTGATACAGCGACAAACTCGAGACAGGACGGCTCAATCGATGCCGTATCATCCGGAATGATGGCTCTCCATCCGGCAGGCAATAGTTCAGGATTATGGAAGGCATTGGCTATGTCCGGCCGCTCGAAAGGAACCTTGATCATCCCAAGTACTGTTCATTTGCTCAGGACCATCACATACTCCACGGGGAGGGACGAGGTCGGATCACACGCCCAGCCGTTTGCGGACCATGTGTGCCCGCTCTTACCGCCGAGTTCATTAGGGATCCTGCTTCTGATATGGGGGCGTTATGTCAACTGCGACCCGTTTGCCGCGATTCCCTTCCACCGGGACGGCCACAGGGGGCATCTTACCACAATCCTACGTTGCCGCAACTGGAGTTTTAATACACATCTTCCAGCAGGCAAGCGGCAGCGGATTCGTCCTGCTCATGAAAAATCAAGCTCGTCGATATCACGGTCCGGAAGGGCGTGGGCAATCGGCGGCCGTCTGGAAGGGCTGCCGGGACCGGCCTTGTCATGCAACCTGCGCATGCAGAAAAAACTCGAACGCCCCTGCGCGTTGGATATGTTGGACTTTCCGGGCAGGCATGAATTATCATGCCCGCTCGGCTGCCATCCTCCCCGCACTCCTGTGCCATCGGCACACCCGAGGAAGGGGCGCTTGTCGGGCCGGTTGCAGGAGCTCATTCCATGTTTGTTTCTTTTCTCATGCCCTACATCGACCGCGGCCAGGGGCCGATATTCCACTGGGTGATGACGGCGCAGCTGGCGAAATTCGGTCCGGAGGAGGTCATTTTCATTGCCGACGACCGATACTATGCACAGCCTCTGGACTGGGGAAAGGAGCAGTTGGCATTCGGCGTCCGCTACCGCCATCCGCATCTCCCGGAATGGCAGCAGACACAGAAAATCTCCCTGCCGCCGGAGGTCTTCGAGGAACTGGATCGCCGAAGCCGTTCGATGCTGGATGCCTTCCGCACTCTGCTTACCTGTGACTACAAGCCGCTTCGTGACGCCCTGCGCGGGATTTTCAGCCGGATCGTCAGCCGGCAGCGCCCGGAAGCCGTCCTGAGCTGGTGCAATGTGCCGAGCCTGGAACTGGCCGCGGCGGAATTCGGCCTGCCGGTGATTCATAGTGAGCTCGGTCCTTTCCGTGAACCCCATTATCAAGGCACCGTGTATTTCGACTTCGACGGTGTCAACGGACGGACCAGTGCGGCGCGCGACCTGGTTGCCTTTAAAGAGGAGGTGTGCGCCAGTGCCGGTTTCTCCCCACTGAGCCTGCCGGATCTTCGTCGTCTCTTCATGAATGATCCGGACAGCATTGAATCGGCAGAAGCCCCCCAGTTCAAGGTCGGAGCGGCACTCCAGGTCGAAGACGATTCCAACATGCTTGCCTTCAGCAACGGGCTGAACAATTTTGAACTGATCTTTGCAGCGCGCAAAGGGGTCAATCCCGCCGATGTTCTCGTTCGCCCCCATCCCCGGGGCTATCTCGGATATGGCCCGCACCTGGGGGTGCCGGACGATTCGGAAAATTCCCTGCGCTTCATTGCCCGCTGCGAAAAGATCTTCTGCACCAATTCCAGCGTGGCCTTCGAAGCTCTTCTACTAAATACGCCGGTGCGTCTGTTTGGCGATTCCCCGGCCGCCGCACTATCCTGCGAGCGCACGGCAGCCATGTCCCCGCGCGACCTGCTGATTTATCTCAATTACCTTTTTGTCGGCTACCTTGCTCCTGTCTCGGTGCTTTTTGACGCCGACTACTGCCGATGGCGCCTCACTTTTCCCTCCCGACTCGAGATCTATGCGCATCACCTCGAGCTTTTCCGGGGCGCCAGGAGCGACTGGCTCCGGATATCACATTAGCCAGGTGGGTGTCGCAAAGTCCTTCCCGTCGATAAGGCCCAGATTGCGGAGGCGGGCGCCAATTTCCAGGCGAAACTGCGATCCGATGACAATGTAGGGCTTTTCTTCAGCCTCGGTCAGACTTTGGGGGCTGAAAACCTTATGATTCATTATTTCCAGACCGTTTTTTGCGGGATCCGGATCGATAAATCCTTGGAAATCGCGCGCGTAGACCTGCAGAATCTCCGCGATCTGCCTTCCTGCCGCCCCGGTGCCCCAGATATAGAGAGGGCGGCCCTGGGCCGGTGCAAGCGCATGAAATAGCATCCTGACTCTTTCGTGGGCCTCCAGGCTCTTGCGCACCGTTTCCTGCGCGTTTTCCAGCTGCAGCTTCAAATCATGACTTTCCAGGTACGCCTGAACGAGGGGCTGGCATGCATCACCGATTTCGTGTGCACTGCAGCCCGCGCGCAAGACCACGTCCATTTGATATTCTTTATTTTCAGGGGCGATTGCGATTTCCGGCAGATACAGGATTGGATCCGCGCCGAGATTCAGCAGCTTGAACCGGTGTGCGTCCGGCATGCGCACGGCAGTTCCCCCTGCCGTGACGGCCAAAAAATCCTGCGCACTCTCAGCCGCCCAGAGCAGCGTACCATCGCTCTTGTTTCTGAGCGTGATCGAGGCGATTTCTATAATTGCGGGCTGGTCCAGAGGATCGAAACGCAGACCCCAGGGTCGGCCGTTCCCCGCCGCGGAAAACCGGAATCGCAGCCGGTTCCACTGGTGAGCCTTGACATGCCTGCGAATGGAATTCTGTTCCGAATAGCCCTCCGTGCAGGGGATAAAAACCTGCGCTGTGCCGGCCAGCAGACAATCATCTTTTGTCGAAACGCGCCCGATAATGGCCTCGATAGCGGGACCAGTTGCGTCAACGCAGAATTCTCTTTCGACAAGGTCTCTGGCTTGGGCCCCGGCCCTTTCCAGAGCGACGCGGTTGCCGGCCAGTCTTTCAATGCAGTCGGCCATGCCGTGAATGTCCAGGTATGGGGCAAGAAAGCCGCCGCCCTTGCGGCAATATTCTTCTGCGCCGCCGGAGTCGGAAAAAGCAAGGGTGGGTTTGCCCAACGCCCCTGCTTCAAGCATAACCAGCGGGAAAGGATCCTCGCGGGAGGGGAGACAAAACAAATCACAGGCGGCAAGGATGGGATGCGGATTATCCAGCTGGCCCACAAATCGAACCTGTGCGGCAAGTCCGAGTTTCTGAATATCCTGAATATAGTAGTTGTTGGCAAGCGTATTGCCTACAGGTCCTACCCAGACAAAGGCGACTTTCCCGGCCTTTGCCCGGAAGGCGCACTCGCGTGCCAGCAGGACAAACAGATCCGCCCCTTTGCGCACCTCCGCATTTCCGCACCCGGCCACCAGGAATTCTTCTGCGCCGAGGTCCAGTTCTTTGCGAACCTCCATGACGGACATCGCGCCGGCCCGGCTTCTCACTTCATGCGGCACTATGGCCTCGGCAACCTCGCTCACCATGGCGGAATCGACGCGGTAGTCTTTCTCCAGCATGGTCTTGACGGCACCGGAGCAGGCGATGAAGTGCTTTGTGTGCGCCAGAACTGCAGCCATATTTTCGTTCCCAAACCACTCGAGTGCCTGCCGCAGTTCGTGCAGGTGTGTAATTACCGGGACATGGCCGATGGGGAGTGTCTGGAGATAGAGTCCATTGGTGCCTGTGTTCGAATAGATGACGCAGACATCCCGGATCCAATGGTCGCACCAGCCTGCCGATTCCAGATGCACCTCGGCAAGTTCCCTGAACTGTTTCTCGAGCGCTCCGCCCGAACGGAGAATGAGCCTCAGCCGGAAATCAGTGTGCATCCGGAGCCATCTCATGATGTTCAACAGCGCTCTGGGCGCTCCGGTATCGGACGCCTCATGCGAGACGAACAGTATGGTGTTGCGGCTGATCCGATCGTGCATGTTCACCCTTTGACTCCGGACTCCCTTATTTTGGAGTGCGACGCCCCATCCTGGTTCTTGCATAATTCCTGGCGCCATATCTGCGATCCCAATCATTCGCTCCGTTTCCGGGCTGACCGTCCCGGACTATGCCTGCTGTTTGAATGCATTGTTCAGATATCCGACCAGCTGCCGGTTGCATGAAGCGACAAAATCCAGTTTTTCTCTTTTCATGTCCGGAAATGCGGCCGGAATGATGGCGCGCCAGCCCGACCGTTCCAGGCGCTCTCTGCCCAGGGCTTTGGCTACGTCAGGCCTTTCGAAGTGCACGCGGACAGATCCGTACGGCCTGCCGTTGCGGTATACGATCACTTTGTCGGCCGGCTCGAGCGTTGCCGGATCGTAAGCCCAGCCGCTGGCGCTCCATTCGCCGATCGTGGGAACCAGCTCGTCGACATAGCCGCAATGCCTCCCGGTTTGAATGGACGCCTGTTCCAGGGCAGGCAGATATTCCGCGGCAATGTCCTCCGGATCCACCATATCCACCAGTTTCATTTTAAGTCTGCTGTAGTTGGAGAGCGATTCCACGCGCTCTTCGATCCTCTCGAGAATTTCGCGATAGCGGGCCGGCTCGATGGCCGCCATATTCGTTTCCAGGGAATGATGCATCAGGTGGAGTGGAGAGATTTCCCGGCCGTAACCGTGATACAGGCAATATGCATGAAGTGGAGTTCCGGGGTACGGGGAAACAATGCTCCAGATGTTGTGAGTGGCCGTCAATGTTTCCATGAAGGCGGCCGTGTCCTCCAGCTCCTCCACGGTTTCTCCGGGGAAGCCGGTCATGAAATAGGCGCCGCTCATGATCCCTGCGGCGTACATCTCGTCCACCATTGCCCTGGCATGCTCGAGGTTGACTCTCTTGTTGACAAACAGCTTCCGAATGCGGGGCGCGACCGATTCAATGCCGAAATTGATCTGGCGGCAACCGGCCCGTTGCAGCAGCAGGATCTTTTCCCGGTCCAGGCTGTCCACGTTGGCGTCGACCATGAAATCCCAGGTGTTTCCGAAGCGCTCGACGAGTTTGGTGCAGAAATCCCGCACACGGGCCTTTTGGAGGCAAAAGGTATCGTCGTTGATGCGGAAACTGCGCAAGTCAAACCGCGCGCGATAGTGCTCCAGTTCCTGCAGGCATGCGTCGATGTCGCGATACCGGACTTTCCTGGTCCAGATCGCCTCGGATGCGCAGAAAGAACATCCGAAGGGACAGCCGCGTGACGTGATGATGCCGGCGATGTTGTGGACAGAAAAATCTTTGACCGTCTCGTAATTCGGAAACGGGAGATCGTCGATGCATTCCATCAACGAGGTCTTGCCTCCGTTCCGGATCCGGCCGTTGACTCGGGTCCAGACTCCGGGGATTCCGGCGCTTTCGACAAACGGACTGGCAGAGCGCGCGAGAATATCCCACAGTTGACGGGCGGCCTGTTCTCCTTCGCCGCAGATCGCAAAGTCAATGCAGGGATTCTGAATTACGGACAGCGGATCGATCGTTGGATGGATGCCGCCCGCCACGATGGTGAGTGCAGGGCGCAGCTGCTTCAGAGCCTTCGCCGTATTCATCACTGACTGAAAGGAAGCCGTCCATATGGAAAAGCCGACGATGTCGGGATTGAGCGCCAGGATTTCGCGCGCCAGGATGTGCCAGATCGGAGCTTCGGCATCATGAAAAGCGAGATAGCGCTCCATGGAGGAGACCAGAATTCCCGGCTGGGGGATCGATGGATCGATGGTGTGGCGCGCAAGCAGCCGGTCGCCGTCTACGATCTGCACCTCATGTCCGGCCGAGGTCAAAGTGCCGGCGATATAGGCCAATCCCAGTGGAATAAAGGACGCGCGATGATTCTGGAGGCAATGCCAGGCGGGATTCACCAGCACCGTCTTTGTGGATTCGCTCATCTGCAACTCTCCTGGCATTGGGGGACATCGGAAACTGCGGCCGGTACCGGTAGATGCTGCCGGCCGCCTTCGCGCGCTGCCGCTTTTCGCAAAATGAAGATGACCTCCACGCCGTTCCTGCTCATCTGCTCGACATCAAATTGGAGAACGGGCATCATCCGGGCAATCCACTCCATGATGTCGGCCTGGGTCCAGACGTGATAGTGGATGCTGTAATCCATCTCCAGAAGATTCTGCATTTTTCTTTCAATCTCATCCGGTTCTTCCAGGGAGTGGACGCCTCGCACCCAATCCCTGAAATGCGACCTCCGGGACCATTCCGGCCCCTCGAGGTAGTCCCTGACGAGATGGTCGAACGAAGTGACATCTCTTTTGGCATCGAAAGTAAAGCGCTTGTCCGGCACTGCCAGGAAAAGAACTCCTCCGACCTTCAACACGCGGATCATGTTTTGCAGCGCCATGATAGGATTTTGGCAATGTTCGATGAAGTGATTGGCGAGGACGAAATCCTGGGATTCGTCCGGGATGGTTGCCAGTTTCTCGCCGTCGTCCACGATGTCGACCGGAACCAGCGCGGCATCCGCCAGCTCCGGATACTGCCTTCTCAGGTCTGCCACCGATAGCCTGTCCACGTACTTGACTCCGGCCCCGGGCGGAAGAACCATCGGATTATGAAGCGCGCCGATTTCGATCCCTTCCCCGGCCAGGTACTGTGCCGACAGGGCAGCCCGCAACCCGCCATTGACCGGGCCGGCCTGAGCGGGGGTCTGGGCCGGCAGGCCGGCCTGTTCCCTGGACTGTTCGGCTGTCGGCACGGGCTCCGCCGGATTATGCACGGCAGTGTCCATGGAGAGCCACTGCGTATCGTTCATGTCTTCTGTGGCAACCTGCTGCAGGATTTCGCGGTAGGCCTTCACCATGCGGGATTCGGAGAAGGTGGTCTCGACCGCGGCGCGAGCCATTTCACCGATATCCGCGGCGAATCTCCCGTCGCTCAGACACTTTTGAATATTAAGATTCATCTGCTCGAGGTCGCCCGGCTGGTAAAACAGCGCGGACCTGCCATCTTCCACCTGTTCGGCTATGCCATATACGGGAGTGGTGACAATGGGGAGCCCGCAACTCATGGCCTCGAGGACGACCATGGGGAAAGACTCCTCGTAGGATGAGCAGACAAACAGGTCGGATGCCCGCACGTAGTCCAGCGCCGGCGTTTCTGGAATCAAATGGATCTGGGCCGGATATCGGGCAGCCACCTGCTTCACCTGGCTCAGATATGCTGCCAGATAGGGCGCCTCCCGCTTGCCGACAATGACGAAGTGATCCTTGCTGCCGGATGCGATCAGTGCCGCGGCGCACCGGACAAAGTCCAGCTGTCCTTTACGCGGGCAAACAGTGCCCACGATCGTCACCAGCCTGCCTTCGGACGGGAGCCGCAGTTTTTTGCGCAGCGCCTGCTTTTCCCCGGGAGAGGCGGGTGTGAACCGCGCGGCATCGATTCCATTATAAATCACTTCCGTAACACCGAACGGATCGTAGGCCGCGAACATGTCCGCGGTTGCATGACATACGAAAACCAGGCGATTCGCTTTCCCGATGGCCGACTGCGCCGCTGCCCTGACCGCGGGATCGGGGATCCGCTCCTCGTAAAATTTCAGGTAATCGATGCTCTCGTGAATGTTCCAGATGCACGGAACACCTGCGGCATAGGCTGCATCCACGGCCCAATAAAGCATTAGCGTGTTGACATAGACCGCGTCATACGCGCCGTTTTTAATGCGCGCACTGAGCGCATCCCGGAAGGCCTCGTATTTGGCGAGGCAGATTTCGTTCGGGCAGTCCAGGATGGAAACGTCGATGCCGCAGGCGGCATATTCCTGCCGGAGCGGTCCGTCTTCCGCGGAGATGACATCGAGCTTCACGTTGCTCTGTGCCGCCAGGAACCGGTCGATCTTGAGCTTTACGTAGGGCGCCCCCTCGTAATTGAGGTTGTGTGAAAAGGAGAGGATTTTCACGCCGCGCCGGTTGAGATCGAACTGGCCCAACCGGAGGTTTTTCTGCGCAGCGACTTCGTGGGACTGGGTTCCCCATGTGTTCAGATTGGGATTGTAGTATGGATCGGTAAAACAGTCCCAGCGCTTCCGGAATTCCATGGCGGCCCGCAGAGACTCGGGGCCGTCGGCGTCGTCCCTTGCGCCGTCAGAGCGATTGCATTCGACAAACGGCGTGCAGACGACGCGCAAGCCAAGCTTCTGGGCGCGCAGGCAGAGGTCGGCGTCGGCGAGTTCGCCCGTCATGGCAGGGTCAAACCCGCCGAGCTCGACGAACAGCGATTTTTTCATCATCATGCAATCGCGCGTGACGGCGCTGCAGTTGCGCGCCACGCGGGCTGCGTGCAGATAGCCGGGATCCTCCCGGTTGAGGTCTTTCAGCGCGTGTGCGACCAGTCCGTTTCTGAAGCCCTTGATCAGTCCGACCTGGTGCGACTTGCGGTTGGGCCGGAGCACCTTGCCGCCCACCACTCCGATCTCCGGCATTTTGGCGTAGACGAGGAGATTTTCCAGCCAGCCAGGTCCGGCAATTGTGTTTCGCGCATCGACAAGCAGGAGATACTCGCCCGGAGCTTGGCGCGCGGCCGTGTGGATCAGGGCATGCCACTCTCCAGTTTGCCGTGTGTCCTGGGATCCTGCCACAAATTCAATATCGGGATGCAGCTCCTCAAGTTTCTTTCTCTCGTCATGTGTCAACTCCCGGTGGGTGATGATGGTGACGGCAAACCGGGCGCCGCCGGCGTTCTGGACCAGCGATGCAAGGCAGCGGGAGGCTTCCGGGAAGCCAGTATGCGCCAGGAGCAGGACTGAAACCTTTTCCTGCACGCTTTCGTTCATCGACAGCCGGTAGATGCCGTTGCCGCTGGCGCGGGCAAAGGCGGGCTGTTCCACCCTCACCCAGTCCAGGTGCCGCCGCCGTATGTGCGCTTCGACTGCCCTTTGGCCGTTGACTTGGCTGGAACTGGATGCCGAGCTTTGCCCCTCGAGAATACGATGATGATAGAGCACCAGAGGCAGATGACCGACCTTGGCGGCGCGTTCGGCGGCGCGCAGGAAGTAGTCATAATCCTGGGCGCACTCGAACTCAGGATTCAACGGGCCAATCGCCGCTACGATTTTCCGGCTGAAGATCTTCAGGTGGTAGATGTAGCACCACGAGTGCAGGAATTCAGGCGACCATGCGGGCTTGAAGACGGGGCCGAGCAGCCGGTTGGCACAGCCGATCTTGTCGTTGTCCGTATACAGCACATCGGTGCCGGGATTTTTTTCCAGGTATTTCGCGATCTGGATAAGCGCGTCCGGCTCGAGGATATCGTCATGGTCCATGGGGACCAGGTAATCGCCGGTTGCCATGGCCAGGGCTTCATTGCTAGCCGGAACAATTCCCCGGTTGACGGGGAGGCGACGGCAGCGGATGCGCTTGTCTCTGTCAGTGAATTTCTCGAGTGTTTCCGCCACAGCCGGAGTCGTGGAACCGTCGTCCACCACGCAGAGCTCCCAATTCTGGTAGATCTGCCCGCATACGGATTCGATGGCTTGTTCAAGAAAATCCCCGGGAGTATTGTAGACCGGCATGATCAGGCTGAACCTGGGCGTGCACGCCAGCTCGGACATTTCCCGGCGCAGCAGATCCACGATCTTGGCGGTCAGCCGGTTGCGGTAAAACCACTTTTCATAGCTGCTCTTGCCGGACAGTCCAAAGGGGCGCTCCGCGGCCGGCTTCTTCGACAGTTTGAAATCCCAGACCGGAAACACATTCGTCCCGGGCCAGAGCCTCCTGCAAGTCTGATACATCGGTTCTTCGTAATCCGAGGACGACAGCACAATGGCATCGACGGATTCAGGATTGAATTCATCCGCCGGCACCACCGGGCACCCCATAAACTGGCGCTTTTCCGGGGTGGAGGTCACGACGATTTGCTTGACTTCGGGGCCGTGCGCCTTCTGCCATGCGGGCAACAGCATCCGGGTGTGCAGTCCGGCGCCGTAGAGTGCCACGGTACGCACGTTATGAACGGCACACTTGTGAAGGATGGCAGGGATGCGGTTTCTCAACCTGTTCGCCAGCGGCTCTTCATAGGCATCCCAGACGGGATATACCGGCAGATGCGGCCAATATTGGCTGCATGCGCGAAACATCTCCCGCTCGTAGGAACGCGAGGAAAGCAGGATGGCGTCGGTGTCTGCCGGATCGAACTGCGCGGCCTCGATGACGGGCAGTCCCATAAAATCGGTATTCTCAGGACGCTCTGAAACCAGGATGCATTGGATCTCAGGGCCGTGCCAGCCGCGCCAGATTGGCAGCAGCAGGCGGGTGTGGCTCCCGGCACCGTAGACTGCGATGCGGCGGATGCCTTCGACACGGCACTTTTCCGCCACGCAGCGTAGCAGGCGCTTGAGATTGTGATACAGCTCGAAGTCCTCCTCCGAATTCCAGAGCGGAAAGACGCGCACATCAAAAAAACGGGATTTGAGCGCGTAAAACATCTCGGTTTCGTAGGTATGCGAGGAAAGCAGGACGGCATCCACCCGGGATGGATCGAACTCGTCCATGGATAGGACCGGAATCCCGCAGAAGTCCTGCTTTGGACCGGCGGCGCTGACGACAATCTGTTTCACGGCCGGACCGCCCAGTTCCTGCAAGAGGGGGAGCAGGGCTTCGGTGTGGCTGCCGGCGCCGTACACGGCAAGGGACCGGACGTTGTTTGCCCCGCATTTATGTACTGCCGCCGCTGCGCGGACACGCAGGTCGTGAAGAATGTCGGGCCTGTGCTGCGAACCTGTTGCTTGGGAAGAGACGCGCCCGGACGATGTGGTTTCTTGACTCATTCCCTTTCGGCGGCTCCTTTCCGAATGTCTGATCCAGGGACTGAATTGATTCAGGAATTCGCAATACCGTGCGTGCCGGTGTTCTGCATCCGCCAGAACGTCCTTCTCCAGCGCCGCCATCAGGCGGCGGGCATTTACAGGCCTGGGCTTGCGGGCGGCCAGATCCATCAAAGCGGTCCATTTTGCCAACTCGTTCTCAAAGCAAAATTCGTCTTTGACCTGATCGACCGCGAGACCATGGAGATCCGCCCTGCGGCCCGGGTTTTCAATCAGTCCCGACAAGGCGTCGTGCCATTGGTTCGCTTCGTTTTTCAGCACGATTCCGCCGCGGATGCTCCGGTAGGGTTCCACGTCCGAATAGATGCCCACAGCGCCGAAATAGGTGTATTCCATATATTTTATGGCGCTCTTTGCGCGGTTGAATTCGGAATCCAGCAGCGGCGCAAGACCTATGTCCAGGTGCATTGCGCGCACTGCCTGAAGGTACCTCAGGTAGTTGGTCTCGTAGGGATAACGGCAAAGCCCCGAGCCGTGCTGTCTCAGCCGTGACGGGACCCAGCCGATGAAATGGAACTCGACCCGCCCCGCATAGATTTTTTGAATTGACGTCAGAGTATCGATCACAAATTCATAGTCCTGCTCATGGGTTGCGGAGCCGGCATATCCGATTTTCAGAGGGGCCTGGTGCGCGTCGCCGCTGAACACCCCGGCCGTAAAGGGATGGGGAAGGGTGTTTTTGACCACGCGCGTGTTCCTGTGGCAGCGGGCGAAGTAATGCCTCAGCGGATCGGTGGATACCGAAATCGCGGTGACGAAGTGCTTGAAGAAGTGCCAGGACAAGAATGCGTGCACCGAGTAATGAGCATAGACAGGGTGGTGCTCGGGGAGCCGCAGCAGGAAGTCGTCGGTTTCATAAAGCACCGGCTTGGGCGCTGCCAGCATCCTGCCGATCAGGGAGGGAGAGAGGTCCACGTGGCGCTGGATGATGACCAGGTCAGCGGTCTGATATTTTTCAATGTCGTTGAGATCGTAGGTTTCAACAATCCCGGCCTGCTTCAGCCTCTCGAGATGGAATCCTATTCGGATCCAGAAGCAGGCATCATCCCGGTTGAGATCGTTCAGCACCAGTATTTTCATAGGCATCACGGTCTGTCATGAGCGACATCCGGGCCGGGAATGCCTTCACTCAGGCATTCGCCAGGGCGCGGGCTTCGCGGTTTCCCAGTCCAACGACCCTGAGGGCCAGATATTGCTGCAGGCCGGTCTTCCACGGCGGCATCCGGTCATCACCCAACAGAGCCAGGTTGCGATTATCCAGGACCGAGCGGGACGGACGCAGCGCCACGGCGCCGGATTGAGTGGTCGATTGCGGACTCAAATCGGGCGATAGTTCGCAGAGTTCGAATATCGCCTTGGCGAACTCGTACCAAGAACATTGCCCCTGGCACGTGGCATGATAGGTCCCGAAACGGTTGGCCCTGCTCAAGGTAGCAATCTGCATGGCCAGAGAATGGGTTGGCGTGGGTGTGAGGACCTGGTCGTCGACCACGCGAATGGGCTTTCCCGAAACGGCCAGGCGCAACATGAGCTCTGCGAAGTTGGATCCTTTGCCCGAAGGGCCGGCGAGGCCATAAAGGCCGCTGCTGCGGACAATGAAGTGCTTCGGCCATGAATACCTTATCAGCATCTCACCGGCCGCTTTGCTCACCCCGTAGACGTTGACCGGATCGACCGGGTCGTCTTCCCGGTAGGGTGCACCTTTTTTCCCGGAGAACACATAATCCGTGCTCAGGTGAATCAGCACGGCATCCAGATCCCTGCAGGCCAGCGCAAGGTTACGCGGGCCGGTGGCATTTATGGCAAACGCCCGCTCCGGCGTGCTCTCGACGACGTCCACCTTGTGGTAAGCGGATGTGTTGACCACGACCTGCGGGCCAAGCGGCGTCAGTGCCGCGCGCACCGAATCCGGATCGGAAACCTCAATATCGGCGTGCGTCAGCCCGACCGGTTGCTCGCCCGGAACGACCCCCGGCCACAGGCGCATCAGATCCGATCCGAGTTGCCCATTCGCGCCGATGATGACTATGTTTCTTCGCATACGCCGCCCCTTCGGAGAGAAAATTCCGGAATGCAATCAGGCGCTTTTCGCCAGTTGCGGCTGTTCCTTGTACTCGAATACCGAACCGGTGATCTGGATGACCTTGTTCGCCTCTTCCAGCAGACGCATCCAGCTGATGTTGTAGTACCGGGGATTCTCGAAATCGGTATAGTTTGCCTTGCGGATTTCCTGGACAATGGTCCGGACAGATTCTTCGATGGTTACCTTCGGCCGGAAATTGAGGATGCGATAGAGCTTGTCCCCTTTTACGCGGTAATTACGGATGCCCTTGTAGGCATAGTCGGCCTTGATTTCGACTTCGATTCCCATTTCCCTGAGGACTTCGCGCACCCGGAGCGCCAGTTCGCTGATGCGGCAGTTCGCGTATACCAGATTGAAAATCTGGCGGTTGACCGCTTCAGGTTCGGCCTGAATCAAAGCAATGTAGGCCCGCGCCGCATCGCGGATATCCACGAGCGGGCGCCACATTTCTCCGCCGTAGTGAAGCCGGATTTGACCTTTGCTCAACGCGTCTTTTACAAAGGTGTTCACGACCAGGTCATACCGCATGCGGGGAGAGAATCCGAAAAGGGTCCCCTTGCGCAGGATGCTGACGCAGAATTTGTCCGAGGCGAGAGGCAGCAGCTCTTTTTCCGCGGCAAATTTGGAACCTGAATACGCGGCTCTGGGATTCACCTCGGCGGTCTCGTCCAGCAGCACATCATGGCCATTGTCCATAACGCCGAAGTCGTAAATCGAGCATGATGAGGCGTAAACATAGCGTTTGACCCCGTGTTGCAGGCAGGCCTTGGCGAGGGCCACGCTGGCAGTGGTGTTCATCTCATAATTAGCGGCAGGATTGTACTCGGCAGTGGGATCGTTGGACAGGCCGGCGATGTTGACCACCGCCTCCACATTGTCGAGCACAAAGGAAGGCGTGGCGCGCATATCGCCGACCACGATCTCGAGGCGGTCGCGAATATCCGCCAGACCCTGGTCTCCAAAATACATACGATCCAGGACTCGAACTGCATAGCCTCGCTCCAGCAGTTCATGGGCCAATACCGATCCGACATATCCAGCTCCCCCTACCAGCAGCACTTTTTTCATGAAGATCCAGCCTCCGTAATATCAGGTGTCATCGTCAAACAGGTTGCGGACTGCTTGCGCGGGATGACTTCAATCCCGGTTAATTCATCGGCATCCCGCAGCCGGGACATGAACATTAATCATTCGTAAAATAAAGAATTCCGTGGTCTCAACCGCGATTCAAATAACGGGCATTGGCAGGCAGGATCGATCGTATTGAACCACAGAGACACAGAGATCACGTCGCGGCCTGTCGGCCGCAACCAAATGGGGCGGCAGAACCTCAAGGCTGTTCTTCAGCCGCAAGACCTTTCACTTGATGCACTTGGAAAGGTTGCAGCATGAAAATCTTTGCGAAATTCAAAGAATAAAAACATTAGTGGTACAGAGAAACATCGTTTCAAGCCTCTGTGCGCAAAAGGAAGAAGCGGCCTTCTGGGGCAGGTATGGCCTTGACTCCGAAGGGAAGCGCACCAGAGTACGGCAAAAATGCAAAACTTGGCGCGCTTCCCTTCGGAGTCAAGGCCATACCTGCCGGCTTCGCCGGCCCTGCGGGCCCACAGAAGGCCGTCTCTTCCTTTTGCGTTCTCTGCGGTTTGCTTTTGGATATCCGGGTGTGGCCTTGGGTGCCGGACAAAAACTTGCCTGCCGAATGCGCGGAGATTCTGTTAGAATCCAGACCGCCAACAAGGAGGGCAGCCGGTGAAGATCCTGGAAATCAAGACTCTGGCTATTCCCGACATCACGGTAATCCGATTCGCGCGGTTTCGGGATCATCGCGGCTATTTCACGGAACATTTCCGGAGAAGCGATTTCCTGAGTCGGCTTCCTTTTTATCAAAACGTGGATTTCAGCCAGGCCAACGAGAGTTATTCGCAGCCGGGCACTGTGCGGGGCCTTCATTTCCAGTGGAATCCCTTCATGGGCAAGCTGGTAAGAACCCTCAGCGGCCACATGGTCGACCTGGTGCTGGACATCCGCAAAGGCTCACCGGCCTTCGGCAGGATCATCGGCTACGACATGCCTGCCCATCCGGAGGATGAATTTTCCGAGTGGATCTGGGTGCCCCCTGGCTTTGCCCACGGCAATGTTTTCAAGGAACACACTGCCATAGAATATTTATGCACGGGGGAGTACAGCCCCGGCTGTGAGGCGGGAATTTCCCCGTTTGCGCAGGATATCGACTGGTCGCTGTGCGACCCGGGCATCAGGGGAGAGTTTGAAGGAATTGCCGCCGGAGCGCCGCTGATTACCGAGAAGGACCGCAATGGGTACTCGCTGGCCGATTGGATAGGGAAGCCGGAATCGGATAATTTCGTTTTTTGGGGGGCGTGCTGCCGGCCTTGATTTTATCTTCCGTTACCGTGGCTTGTCGCGAAGGCCAGGGGTGAACGGCCTGACTCCGGGCCCTGCGGCGCGTCACCGGACGGCTGCGGTCGAATAAACCAATCCGTGATTGATCCCCGGAATTTCCGTGGTTCTGCAGTCCAGCCTGATCAAGTCGATTCCATATTGATGCAAGTGGGTCAGGCTGAGATACACGTCGTCCGATCTCTCCAGCAGGGCAATCACCACAGCATCGGGCGCCATATAGCGGATCTGCGATGAGTTGATCCGTTCTCTGCCGCACCATTCCTGGCCGACCTCGGACGGATCATCGCTGCACATTCCCATCACGTTGATTTTTGCATCCTCGAGTGCGTGAAAGGCAATTTCCGCAAGAATGCCGGAGCCGTAGAGGACCACCCGGCGCAACTCGCTGCGCGCCTGGCTCATGATGATCTCATGCACCTGGGCCTTGGCTTGCATAATCAGGGATAGCAGCTCATTCAAGAGCTCTTTCTCGGTGGCGTCGGTAGCCTCCTTGCCGGCAGGAGTCACATAGTAGGAAACGGTTTTGGAGTTTTTGCGTCGATATTCGAGCAATCCCAGGTCACACAGTTCCTTCATGTAGTTGTTGACCATGGCCACCGAAAGCGCGCAGCGGCGAGCCAGTTCTGCCTGGGTGATGTCCGCGTCGCCCGCGATTTCCTTCAGGATGTGAAGCTGATTCAGTTTCGGCGCCGGTATATACAGGTTCTGTGAGGCTTTCGCTCTCATGCGTTCACCCGATGAATGTTTAAAGGTTCTGAATAATCACGCTCACAACCAACAACGTCCACCTGATCGTCGGAAGGAACTGAAAACTTTATATTTTTGCGTCCGGCGTCTTCGGATGAGGTGCGTACAGGTGCGGGAGTTCACTCAATGGCTGTAATAATTCGGTTAAGGTAAACCACCGAGGAATCATGCGCATCAAGCCGGCAAGCCCCGGGCGCGTTTGGCAGTGTTCATCCGCGTCCCCCAAATACGTTGCCGTATTTATGAACCACAGTACTTAGGGTCTGTCACAGAATAACAGGCCCACTTTGCTGCGGCCCCCAGGCCCGCTGGCAAGGCGCAAGCGACGAGCATACCCGGTGCGGTATGTAAGGAGCGAGCAACGCAGCCAGCGGGCCTGCGGGCCGCAGCCCGGAGGGGCGCGG
>Ga0315277_10001651_pt1 | contig 32051 bp, 26 predicted proteins | sample YL17G05_15_MG_FD_203695 | JGI IMG/M metagenome (GOLD analysis project Ga0315277, IMG submission 203695) | Sediment microbial communities from Yellowstone Lake, YNP, Wyoming, USA - YL17G05_15 | ecosystem: Environmental > Aquatic > Freshwater > Lake > Sediment | place: USA: Wyoming | collected...
GGGACCTGCGGTAGTAGATAGTCACGGTCTCCGCGCCCAGCCTCAGGGCGGTCCGCGACGCATCGATGGCTGTGTTGCCACCGCCGATCACCGCCACATGTTTGCCAACTGTCACCGGCTTGCCGAGGGCCACATCGCCGAGGAATTCAAGCCCCTGCCACACGCCTTCGAGCTCGTTGCCGGGTGTCTCAACTACCTGGCACGCCTGCGCCCCGAGCGCAAGCACCACTGCGTCGTGCCGCTCGCGCAGTTCGTCCATCGTGACATCTCTGCCGAGCCGCGTGCTGCACTTGACCTCATGGCAGAGCGCCGTAATCGTCTCGATCTCGCGGTCAAGCAGCACCTTCGGCAGCCGGTATTCCGGTATGCCGTACCGCAGCATGCCGCCGAGTTGCGGCATGGACTCGTAAACGGTGACGCTGTGGCCTTCCTGCGCGAGATAGTACGCAGCAGTCAGGCCCGCGGGCCCGCCGCCAACGACACCAACGCTCTTGCCGGAACTCGGCTTGACGAAGGGCACGTACTTGGCCTCGGCGTCGAGGTCCGCATCCGCCGCGAACCTCTTCAGGTGGCAGATCGCAACCGGCTTGTCAACGACGTGCCGGCGGCACTCGTCTTCGCAGAACCTCGGGCAGACCCTGCCGCAGGAGGCAGGAAAGGGTAGGGCCTCTTTGATGAGTCTGAGCGCCTCGACCGGCTGGCCGCGCGCTATCAGGGCGATGAAGCCCTGGATGTCTATGCCCGCTGGGCAGGCCTTCTGGCAAGGGCCGGTGCAGTCACCGTGGTGCTCCGACAGCAGGAACTCGAGAGCCATCTTGCGCAGAGCGATCGACTCATCAGTGCGAGTGTTGACGACCATGCCCTCTCCAACGCGGGTCGTGCAGGCTGTCACCGGGCCCTTGGCGCCCTGGAGTTCCACAAGACACAGCCTGCACGCGCCGAACGGGTTGAGCCGCGGGTCATGGCAGAGCGTCGGGATCTCGATGCCGTTGGCCCCGGCCGCTTCGAGTACGGTCCGACCTGCTTCTGCAACGATTTTCTTTCCGTCTATAGTAAGAGAGACTTGAGCCACCTGCATCTCCCCTTCACTCCACCTTGATCGCGCCGAACTTGCAGGCGTTCTTGCACAGACCGCACCGGATGCATGTTTCCTGTTTGATGATGTGCGGCTTTCGCAGTTCCCCGGTGACTGCTCCCGTGGGGCACTGCCGCGCGCACAAGCCGCAGCCCTTGCATGCTTCCGGGATGACGTGGTAGGAAATCAGCGCCGTGCACTTCTTCGCCGGGCATTTCTTCTCACGGACGTGCGTCTCGTACTCATCTCTGAAGTACCTCAACGTGGTGAGCACGGGGTTCGGGGCAGTCTGCCCCAGCCCGCAAAGAGAAGCCCGTTTCACTTTCAGCGCGATATCTTCAAGCAGGGCGAGGTCTTCTTCGCGGCCCTCGCCCTTCGTGATCCGGTCAAGTATCCGGTACATCTGGCGGGTGCCGACCCGGCAGAACGTGCACTTGCCGCACGACTCCTCCACAGTGAAGCCGAGGAAGAACTTCGCAACATCCACCATGCAGGTGCTGTCGTCCATGACGAGAAGGCCGCCGGAACCCATGATCGCGCCGGCTTTGGTGAGGGACTCGTAGTCCACAGGCAGGTCGGCCATGCTCGCGGGAATGCACCCGCCCGACGGGCCGCCCGTCTGGATGGCCTTCAGTGACCGGCCCTCCGGGATCCCACCGCCGATGTCGAAGATGATCTCCTTAATGGTCGTGCCCATCGGCACTTCCACCAGGCCGCCGCGAACCACGTTGCCAGCAAGCGCGAACACCTTCGTGCCCTTGCTCGTCTCTGTGCCGAGTGTAGCGAACTTCTCCCAGCCCTCCCTGAGGATGTACGGCACGTTGGCGAAGGTCTCAACGTTGTTTATGGAAGTTGGATACCCCCATAACCCCTTCTCAGATGGGAATGGCGGCCTGGGCGTGGGCATGCCTCTCTTGCCCTCTATCGACTGCATGAGAGCTGTTTCCTCGCCGCAGACGAAGGCACCGGCGCCCTCCCTGATGCTCAGGTGGAAATCGAAACCCGAGCCAAGGATGTTGTTGCCCAGGTAGCCGTACTCCTCAGCCATCAAGACAGCTTTCCGGATGCGCTTGACCGCCAGTGGGTACTCGGCCCTAACATAGATGAAGCCTTCGGCGGCGCCCATGGCATACGCCCCGATGAGGATCCCCTCGATCACCCCGTGCGGGTCTCCCTCAAGCACGCTCCTGTCCATGAAAGCGCCCGGGTCGCCCTCGTCGCCGTTGCAGACGATGTATCTCCTGGCCGCTTTGGTCTTGCGGGTCAGGCTCCACTTCAGGCCGGTCCTGAACCCGGCGCCGCCGCGGCCCCTCAACCCGGACTTGGTCACTTCCTCGATAACCTGCTCGGGCGTCATTTTGAACGCCCGCTTTATCGCCTGGTACCCGCCCACCGTCATGTAATCCGTAATGCTCTCGGGGTCGATGGTACCGCAGTTGGCCAGCACGATCCTGGTCTGGCACTTGACGATATCCGGCAGCGGGGCCATGTCACTCGTGACAAGCCATTCAGCGATGGGCTTCCCGCCCAGAACGTGTTCGGTGACGATACGCTTGACCCTGGCAGGTGTAACGGGCCCGTAGATGTACCTGTCCTCGTCGCCGTCCCGGACGACCTCGACCAGCGGTTCGGCGTGGCACATGCCTATGCAGCCGGTGGACTGCACCTCGATGTTGTGAGGGTCCAGTTCCTTGACAAGCTCGTCGTAGATGGTGCGGGCCCCGGCTGCTATGCCGCAGCTGGCCAGCCCGACCCGAACGAACACCTGCTCCTGCTTTTTGGATGCCGGCGTGTTATGTATGAGTGATGGAATTATCGTGTTAGCCATTATCGGTCCCTTCCGAGGATGCAAGCGCTGCTTCCTTGCGCGATTTCTTAACCACATCCTGGACGAGCTTCTTGACCTTATCCGTCTCGACCCTGGCATGGACTTCGCCGTCGATCATGATCACCGGGCTCAAGCTGCAGCAGCCAAGGCACGCCACTCGCTCGTGGGTAAACTTGCCATCAAGGCTGGTGCCGCCCTCTTTGGCGCCGGTGGCCATCTCCATGGCGTAGGTGACCTTGTCTGCTCCGGCAAGGTGGCATGCCGTACCGTGACACACCTTGATCGTGTGCTCACCAAGGGGTTCGAGCCTGAACTGCGCATAGAAGGTGACAATGCTGTAGAGATCGCTGGCCGGGATGCCGGTGGCCTCGGAAATCGCCTGTATCGCAGCGGGCGACACGTGGCCGAACCTGTTTTGCACTTCCTGGAGGATGGGTATGGCAGAGCCCTTGTCGACATTGTTCCTGTAGACAATGCTATTAAGCGCTCTCCTGTCTCCAGGCTTGAGCTTCAATGCTTCGACCGCCATTTAACACGTGCCTCCCTAGTGTTTATACTCCTTCGTGCCGCATTGCCTTGAGCAACTCGCGCTTGGAAGCACGCTGCCTCTCGAAGATGCTGACGATGCGGAGAATCTCCATCTCCCCGACCCAGTCGAGCGCTTCGATTTTCTTGGCTACGGCATCAACACTGACTGGGGCCTCGATCATGACGACGACATCGTGCGAACCCACGACAGGGTCCACGAAGTCCACTTCCGGCATGTCTTCGAGTGCGAGAAGGCCCCTGGAGAAGCTCTCCTGATCAGTCTCGTCGTTCGCTCTGAGCAGCAAGTACGCTCTGAGTCCCATTCCATGAACACCCCTTAAGAGTGAAATTGTACCTTTCGGCACTATCTAACCACGGGGCCGGGCCGGCGAACATCGTGGGCACCACCGAACTTGAATAGGTGATTTCCACAATCGCCCATTGGGGGTACAGGCTGGAGTTTTGTGAAGGCTCAGAGCCAATTCGGGCACGCCGGGGGTTTGCGGGGGCGGTGCATGCGTGCTAATCATAGCTGTGGTGAGCAGGCATTCCGGTTGAAGGCTCGGTGCCAATTGCCGTGGGGCAGGCAACGGCCTGCCTCGTGTCCAACTGGCGAACTTGAAACCTTTCGCACGTCAGCCTGGCGGACGTCAGGCCCTTCGCATGTCCGCACGCCGGACACGAGCGGCGACCGGTGTCAGCCTGGCGGACATCGAACCTGCGATGTTCGGCTGGCGAACGTGGACTCGGGCGAACGTTCACCTGCGGAACGTAGATACTTGCCGATGTTCATGTGGTGAACGTGGAGGCCTCTCTATGGTCGGCTAGTGAACATAGGAGCCGACCGCGTCTCAGCAGAGGATGCGGACCCGCCAAGTGCCGGTCCATGGTCAGGGGCTCAATCGCTGATGAATACCACTGAAGATGAGTTCGCTTAGCGTCACTGTTCGCTCTGAGCCACATTCCCGGCAGACGATCTTGATCACGGCACCTTGACCTCTCCGGAGATTACCGCCTTCTGCAGTTCTTCGACCTTCGCAAGGGCTGCGGACGGCAGGTCGGTCTTGGGGTGGCTGGGGTCTGCCAGCAGGCAAAACGCCAGCGCCCCTTCCTTCAGGCCGTATGTGTATCGCCCGGCCGGCAAATCACCCGCGGCCAGTAAGCTCAGCGCTTCATTCACCGGCACGTCAGGCTTCTTAACAATAGAAGCTATGATGCGTTTGGGATCTTGCGCACACAGGTCCTGCCACGTGCCGAACGTGTAAAAGCGTCTATCCTTGGCGGCAGCGAACACTCCGGAGTTCCCACCGTCAGCCAGGGCCATGATCACGTCCACATTCCTCTTGCTGAGGCCAACAGCCAGCTCCTTAGCCTTCGCGGCATCGTCAAAAGCGCCGGCATAGGCGTCTATGTACGTGACTGCAGGGCGCACATACTTTGCGCCCTGCTCGTAGGCGCTGGCGAGCCGGAGGTATGTCGGGACGTCAGCCGAGCCGACCAGCCCGATCCGGCCCGTCTTGCTGGTGAGGGCAGCGGCCGCGCCCAGGAGGAACATGCCCTCGGTCTCCCGGAACTGCACCGAACGAACATTTCTGAGGTCGCAGAACGCATCCACGAGCAGGAATTGCTGGCGCGGGAACGTCGCGGAGACTTTCTTGATAGCCTCGACTGCGGCCGGGGAGTGCGTCACCACAAGATCGTAGCCGGCCGTGGCTGCGGCGTGCAGGGCCTCCTCAAGGCCGCCCTGGCCGACCATCTCGACAGTCAGCTCGATCTTCCCGTTCGACTCATCGCGGGCCTTCTGAGCGCTGGCTACCATCGAGTCGACAAACACGTCCTCTTGCGGCTTCGAAGCCACCACGATGACCACGCGCTTGACGGATGGAGCCGGTGGCGTTTTACGCTCGAACAGGGAAGTCAGGCCCGTGCAGCCGGACGCAGCCGCAACGGCGCACACAAGCAGTAGGACAACCGGCAGAACCCGGCCCAGCCGGCTCACACCTCACGCCCTGCCTTCCACGCGCGTTTGATCTCCTGCGCCTGCCTTTCGGGTATCAGTTTGAGAGTGCCCGCAGCGTGGCAGAGCAAAGCGACCTGGGCTCCCTCCTCCACGTACACGGCGATTTCGAGCGCCTCCGCGAGCGTGCGGCCTACCGTCAGGATCCCGTGGTTTTGCAGGAGCACAGCCATCCCTTCGCTGCCGAGCGACCGGACGCATTCTTCAGCGAGTTTCGCAGTACCCGGCAACTCGAACAGCGCCACCTGCACCGGCCCGTATATCGCGAGGGGGACGGTAACAGCGCGGAGAGGCGAGCCCGCCACGCCGAAGGCCGTCGCGTGCGGTGAGTGAGTATGCATGACAGCCAGCACGTCCGGCCGCGCCCTGTAGACCGCCGTGTGCATGGGCGTCTCGGACGACGGCCGGCGCGTGCCCTCAATTACGTTGCCGGAGTAGTCAACCACCATGATGTCCTCGGGCTCGAGCGTGTCGTACGGCAGGCTGCTTGGCGTTATTGCCACCAGGCCCGTCCCCGGGTCACGGGCAGACACGTTCCCTGACGTGCCGCGGACCAGCTCAAGCCGCGACATCTCCCTTGCCGCCTCAAGCACCTGTTTTCTCAAGCCTTCGAGAATCACTCCAGGTCCCCCTTACGCCGGAAACGTCCACGGGTGCGCGAGTTCATACGCATATCCGGCCCTCAGCACCTTGATATCCTCTCCTGCCTTGCCCATTACCTGCAGCCCGCACGGGAGCCCGGGCGGGACAAGCCCCGCCGGAACGGTCAGCGCGGGGCCGCCGGTCATGTTCGCAAACCTGGTGTGGCGCACCATCATCTCGCGCGCCGGCTCCTCCTTGCCCTTGACGACAAGAGTCGCCGTACCGATCTTGTATGCCGGCACAGGCTCGGTCGGCGTGACGAGCAGGTCTATGCCCTTCGTCACTTGCGCAAGACGCGCGAGTGCTTCTTTGCGCTGCTGCGTTGCGAGGACCAGCCTCCAGCCCTCGATCTTCGCGACTGCCTCAAGCCTCACCAGCACGTCGGGCTGGTAATCCGCAGCGCGATTCGCCAGGTAGTCCCGGTGGTAACATGCCGCTTCCGCGCCCATGATGACAGATGTGATCCCGGGCACGTCATCGAGGCCCGGGATGGTTATTTCGCGCAACTCGGCCCCAAGGTCCGCGAGGGCCTTGATAGCCTTGCGGACAAGGGCTTCGATCTCCGGCTCAACCTTGTCCCAGAAGAAGTTCACGGGCACACCCACCACAAGCCCTTTGAGCGGCTTGTCCGAGGCGGCCACGCTCGCGAGAGCTGCGGCGTAACCCCTGGACTGCTCCTTGACGCTGTTCGGGTCGCGCTCGTCGTATCCTGCGATCACGTCCATGGTCAGGGCAGCATCCATCACGCTGCGCACCAGCGGGCCCGCATGGTCAAACGACGTGCTCAGCGGCACCACACCATACAGGCTGACCAGGCCGTATGAAGGCTTGAACCCGACCACTCCGCAGAGGCAGCCCGGTATGCGGATAGAACCGCCAGTATCCGAACCCATTGCCATGTATGCCTGCCCGGTTGCCGTAGCGGCGCCCGACCCGCCGCTCGACCCACCGGTGATCCGCGACGGATCCCATGGGTTGTGGATTGCCCCGAAGAACGACCCGTCCCCCGTCGGCCCGTAAGCGAACTCGTGTGTGTTCGTCTTGCCCATCAGGATGGCACCGGCCCGGTGCAGGCGCTCGGTCACAGCCGAGTCGAAATCCGGCACAAAGTCCGCAAGTATCTTCGAGCCGGCGGTGGTCCGGATACCCTTCGTGTAGAACAGGTCTTTCAACGCAACCGGGATGCCGGACAACGCGGACGTGGGGCCAAACTTGCTAATCTGCTGCTCAAGCCGCTTCGCCTCCGCCCTCGCTTCATCCGCGAGCACGGTGATGTAGGCGTTCAGGCTCGGCTGGTAGCGCTCGATGCGGTCCAGGACTGCATCAACGAGTTCTACTGGAGATACTTGCTTACCGGCCACGAGATCTGATGCTTGCTTGAGTGTGAGCATTGCGAGGTCTTTGCTCATTCGCTCGGTCCTCCTCTCAAGAGGCAAAACCGCTTTCGCGTGGGGCATGTCTCACCTAGTCCATTATAGCAGGCCTAGAAACCTATCTTGTTGAGCATGAGGGGTTACGTGGACGGTCGCGGACCCGGAGCCAAACTGTTTCTAGACTCACTCACTTGCGGACAGCTCTAACGTGGGGCGCTGGTCACGGGGAACCAGCTGCACGCGGATCACTGGTCACCGGGGACCACCCTCGCGGGAGCTACTGGTCACCAGCGACCCAACGCGTCTTGCGTTGGTCACGGGCGGACCAGCTGCACGCGGATCGCTGGTCACCGGGGACCACCCTTGCGGGAGATACTGGTCACCAGCGACCCAACGCGTCTTGCGTTGGTCACGGGGAACCAGTCGCGCACGGGTCACCGGTCACCGGGGACCACCCGTCGGTCGACCACTGGTACCAGAACGACCAACGCGATCTCCGGAGGCTTCCGGCGAGATGTGCAGCCATCATCGCTGCTGGAAAACCGCAACCGGCTCCCGTCGCCCACACGGGGCCGGAAGCCGGTTACGCCTGCTTCTAAACGCTATTCACTCATCGTGCCGGAACACGCCGCCGTCTTTCATCACGAAGGCGATGCCGGACTTGAGCAACGTGATATCCTCAAGCGGGTTGCCTTTAATCCCGATGATATCTGCGACTTTCCCCTTCTCCAGCGTTCCCATATCCTTCTCTACCCCGATGCACTCCGCAGCGGTACGGGTTGCAGCTACGATGGCATCCATCGCCCGCATGCCGTATTTGGCCAGGGTGATGGGCTCATCGGCGTTGTCCTTAAGGGCGCGCATTGGTGGTCCGAAGTAGTCTGAGCCCGTCGCGATCTTGACACCAGCGTTGTAGGCCTTTGGCAGGCTGGCCTCCATCGCGGCGATGACCTCCTGCTGTTTCCTGAGCCGCCACGGCGGCATGTCCAGCGGCCGCTTGACCGAAGCCTTGAACACTTCTATCAGGCAGAACGTCGGGACAAGGAAGGTGTCGTGCTCCAGCATCAGGTTGATACACTCATCGTCGAGGAAGTACCCGTGCTCCACGGTGTCGACTCCCTCGCGGATGGCGTTCTTGATGCCTGGCGCGCCCTGAGCGTGCGTGGCCACCCGGCGCCCCGCGCGGTGGGCCTCACTCGTGATCGCGGCGATCTCGGGCCGCGTGAAGTGCTCGTTGAGCGGGTGCGTCGCCGGTGAGCCAACCCCGCCGCTTGTGCATATCTTGACGAAGTCCGCACCAAGCCTGATTGCCTCACGGGTCGCCTGCCGGCAGTCGTCCGGCCCGTCCGCAAGCCTGCTGGACGAGTAGGAGTTGTTCCGGGCAGCCTCGATTGGAAGGTACGCAGCGTCCGCGTGCCCGCCGGTCTGCGAGATGACCAGCCCCGATGCCCAGACGTGCGGCCCGGGGATAACGCCCTCGTTGATGGCACGTTTCAGCGACAGCGCGATAAGGCTGCCGCAATCCCGGACAGACGTTATGCCAGCCCAGAGCATGTTGCGGCAATCCTCCACCGAACGGATGACAAGATAGTCATGCGGGTTGATGATGTGTTCCGCCGGGCTGTAATTGCGGGTGCCGGTGATGTGAATATGTGCGTCCCAGAGGCCCGGCATCAAGGTCACGTCACCGAGGTCCAGTACCGCCCCGTCCGGGCCGGAAGGGAGCGGACCAGAGTACACGTCGCTTATCTTCGAGCCTTCGACCACCACGACCGGGTTCTTGACTGGAGGGTTCCCGTTACCGTCAATGAGAAGACCTGCTTTGATGAATGTCTTGGGAGCGTCCATCGAGATATAACCCCCTGGATGGCACCGGATGAGGTGTCTTTCTGCGCCTCGAGGCGGTGTACCTTTGTCGAACCGGCGGCCGTCAGCCCGCGGGCGGTGCACCTGCGGGCCATGAACCTGCGGGCCACGCGCGCTGGGCACGTCCAGCGGGCGGTGCACCTGCGGGCCGTGCGTGTCCGGCACTTCCGGTGGGCGGGCCAAGCAGGAAAGCCCCGCTAATCGACAGAACTCCCAGTCCACAGACTAAGCTGTATCACCATAGATGGAGGTCTTGAGCAGTGCCCATTCCAGTCTCGTTTGACCACTTCTACAAATACGACGAGATACTGGCGCTTTTGAAGCAGGCAGCCAGTGAATACCCGGGGTTCACTGATCTATCCGCCATTGGCAAGAGCTATGAAGGCAGGGACATCTGGTGCATAACCATCACCAATAAAGCAACCGGCCCGCACAACGAGAAACCTGCCATGTACATTGATGGGAACATCCACGCGGGCGAGGTAACCGGGTCGCACATAGCGCTGTATACCATCAAGCAGCTGCTTGAAACATATGGCAAAGACCCCCAGGTCACACACCTGCTTGACACTCGCACGTTCTACATAATCCCGCGCGTCAACCCTGACGGCGCCGAGCTATACCTTACAACCCCCACCATGCTGCGCTCTTCGGTCAGGCCTTACCCGGAAGAGGAAGAGAAGGATGGGCTCCGGGCTGAGGATATCAACGGGGACGGCATGATACTGCAGGTGCGGGTCGAGGACCCGTCCGGCCCGTGGAAGGTCTCCGAGAAGGACCCGCGCGCCATGGTGCTGCGTGCGCCCGACGATTTCGGCGGCAAGTACTACCGGATCTACCTGGAGGGCCGCATCTATGGGGACGAGGAGCGCCCGCTTAAGGTCGCGCCCAGCAAGTACGGCCTGGACATCAACAGGAACTTCCCGGCGAACTGGGTCCTGAGCCAGGGTGGCGCGGGCCCGTACCCGCTGTCCGAGCCCGAGACCCGCGCGCTGGCTGAGTTCGTGCTGGCCCACCCCAACATCGGGGCGTTCCAGGCCTACCACACGACCGGCGGTGTTATCTACCGCGCCTTCTGCACGAAGCCGGACGACAAGATGATCCCGGCAGACCTGGCGCTATTCAAGGCCATCGGCGGGCGAGGCGAGGAGATACTTGGATACGAGTGCATGCCGGCATCCCACGGCGGTCTGAGCGCGGTGAGAGCCGGCATTTTCATAGACTGGGTGTACGAGCACCGCGGGATCATTGGGTACACGACGGAGCTCTGGGACATGATGGGCCGCGCGGGCGCGGACAAGAAGAAAGAGTCGTCGCAGAAAACCCCGAAGGAGCAGGAAGAAGACCAGATCAAGCAGCTCAAGTGGCAGGACGAGAACCTCGGGGGCAAGGGCTTCGTCAACTGGACGCCCTTCAACCACCCGCAGCTGGGCAAGGTCGAACTCGGCGGTTGGGTGCCGAAGACCGTGCGCCAGAACGCGCCTCCCGGCAAGTTCCTTGAAGAGGAGTGCCAGAAGAACTACAAGTTCACGAATGTGCACGCTCTCTCGACGCCGCTCATCTCGATCGAAGGGGTTTCGGTCGCGAAGGTCGGCGGGGACATCTGGAAACTGAGCGCGTTCGTGAAGAACGACGGTTACATGGGCACTTACTGCACGCAGCAGGCGCTCCAGGCCAAGATTGTCAAGCCGGTGAAGGTGTCGGTCTGCACGGGTGGGGCCGGCGAAGTGGTCGGCGGCAAGGCCGAGCAGGAGATCGGCCACCTCGACGGGCGCGCCGCGGCGTCGTCGGGCTGGTACGGCCCTGGCGGGACCACCAACCATGAGAAGAAGGTTGAGTGGACGCTAAAGGCGCCGGCCGGCACGAAAGTGACCATCACCGCTGCCTCCGAGCGTGCGGGTACGAAGCGGGTCGAGGTGACGCTGGGATAGGACGCGGCGCCAGTGCCAGCACACGAGGAGAGATTCAGTCATACTGGCCGAGGCGGAAGCCTCGGCCCTGGCTTATCGTCTGGCTGTGCGTCGCACCGGGCGACGCGCACTCGCCGTAAGCGGTTGGCTTTCCGGCAGCCCATTAGGCGCGGGAATGGACCGCGCGGTAGCACGTCTGTCACCAGAACGGGTTGTGCTGCGGTCGGACTTGCCTCGGGATACTGCTCCGCATACCGTCTGGACGTTAAACAGACTGCCCCGCAATCCATCTGCCCCAAAGATAGATTGCCTGACAGTCTTACCTGCCCGGCCCGGCTATTGGGTGCCGGGTTACGCGGCCCGGCGAGGCGTATCGCAGACGGCCGTGGCAGGAGCTCCGGCGTAATTGGCAGAAAGTGCTGGCGTAGAGGATGCGAGATGCCCACCAAGGAGGCCGAATCTTATGCGTATCCAGTATGTGCTTCCCGGCGTGATGTCCAGGACGGAAGCCGGCAAGAAGGAGATGCAGCGCAGGCTGGGCCTTCTCCAACGATGGGCAGCGGATGGCACCACCGTCGGCATCGTGGACATCGAGAACGGGCCAATGTCGATCGAGTCTCACTGGGAGGAGTACCTGAGCGCACCCGGTGCTATTGAACGAGTCCGCGAGGCGGAGCAGGCAGGTTTCGATGCCGCGATCGTCGGGTGTTACGGTGACCCGGGCGTAGACGGCGCCCGCGAACTGGTCAAGATACCGGTTGTCGGGCCGGGCGAAGCGTCTATGTTCATTGCATGCATGCTGGGCCACAGGTACGGCATCGTATCGGTGATGGAAAGCACGGTGCCCACGCTGGACAAGCTCGCACGGATCGTCGGGGCGGACTCGAAGTACATTGGCGCAGTGTCCGTGGGCATACCCGTACTTGAACTGGCACGGGACCGGGAGCACACCCTTACGGCGATTGTCGACGCAGGCAGGCGACTTGCCGGGCGCGGCGCGGACACGCTGGTACTCGGCTGCATGAGCATGGCCTTCATGGACATTTCGGGCGAAGTGGAAAAGGCGCTGTCCATTCCGGTAGTAAACCCTGCGAAGGCAGCTCTCGCGACGGCCGAGACGCTGGTCCGTTGCGGGTTGTCGCACAGCAAGAAGGCATACCCCTGGCCGCCGAAGCTACTGGCTAGTATGGGCGGCGGTCACGGGCATTGACACGCTGCACGGAAGCATGCTGCGGGGCCGGGAGACCCCGGACACCAGGAGGCGGTTTTTCGTGAAGTCCAAGGATCTCGAGCAACGAGTGCTGTCGCTTGTGTCAAAGGATGAGATGTGGAAGCACTGCACCGCGCTCAGCACAATCCACCGGCAGTCCGGCACTGAGGGGGACTATGAGGGTGTAGACTACATAGTCCGCACGCTCAAGTCTTACGGCGTACCGGTGGAAGTCTTCACGTTCCAGTCCCTTGTCGGCTACCCGGTGCGGGCCAGTATGCGGTGCCTGGCTCCGGAAGAGCGCGAGATACGCTGCAAGACGCGGGCCTTCTCTGCGCCCACGCCGCCGCAGGGTATCGAGGGCGAACTGGTCTTCGTCCCGACCGAGGCTGCCGGCGTCGGCATCCTTGAGGAGGTCGCGGTCAACGAATACGCAGGCTACGATGTGAAAGGCAAGATAGTGCTCACGGAGCGCGGCGGGCCTGACGGGCTGTGGGACGCGCAGAAGGCGGGCGCGATGGCCATGATCCACATGTGGGCATCGGACGAAGACGTCATCCATGAGATGATCTGCTCGCCCGTCTGGGGCACCCCCACGCCGGAGTCGGCGCAGAACCTGCCGGCCATTCCCACGGTGTCGGTGACCAGGGCGGACGGCATGTGGCTGTGCGAGCGGCTTGAGAAGGGCCCAGTGCGGTTGACCCTGCGCAATGATGTTGAGAGGCACTGGCGGCAACTGCGGATGCCTGTGGCGACCGTCATGGGCCGCAAGGAGCCGGAGAAGTTTACGCTGGTCGGCGGCCATCTCGACTCGTGGTACGTTGGGGTCACGGATAACGCAACCGGCAACGCCTGCCTCCTTGAACTTGCCCGGGTGTTCAACGCCGTCAGGGACGACCTCGACCGCAGCATAAGGGTGGGGTGGTGGCCGGGCCACAGTTACGGCAGGTATTCGGGCTCGACGTGGTACTGTGACCACATCTGGCAGGACCTCCACGACAACTGCCTGGTCTACGACAACATTGACTCGCCGGGCGTGCTGGGCGCGACGGACTACAGCAACGTTACCGCGATGCCGGAGGCGAAACACCTCGCAGAGGCCGTGGTGAAGGAACTGACCGGCCAGGACAGCCGTGCTTCACGGCCCGCGCGGGCGGGTGACCAGTCCTTCTGGGGGACCGGCGCGACCTCGCTGTTCATGCTGCTGTCTGACCGGCCCGCCGGGAACAGGGCCGCAGTGGGCGGCTCGGGCGGCGGCTGGTGGTGGCACAGCGAGTACGACACGCTGGACAAGGCTGACCCCGAGAGGCTCTCGCAGGACACGCAGATGCACGCGCTTGCGTTGCTGCGCGTGCTCCAGTCGCCGGTCGTGCCATTCAGGCTTGCGCCGCTGGCGCAGGAGTTGCGGGCAACCGCCGAGAGGTACTCGGGCATCGCAGCCGGGCGCTTCGATTTCGGGCCGGTGTTCGAGGCGCTGGACCGCTTCGCGGCGGCGGCGGGAAAGTTCGACGTGCGTGCCGGTGAGGCGGCCGCAGAAGCGCAAGGGGCTGACGAGGGCTGCCCGGGCGCCCGGGCGGTGACATCGGCCCTGCTCAAAGCGCTCCGCGCAATCAACCCCGTGATCTATACCCTGGACGGGCCGTTTGATCAGGACCCGGCAACTCCGATCCCGACCATGCCTGGGCTGCACCTTGTTACCCAGCTCGACCTGTACCGGCCGGGACAAGATATGTACGAGTTCCTGCTGACCAGGCTCGTGCGCGAGCGGAACCGAGTGGTCGCAGGGCTCATCGAGGCGACAAAGGCCATTTCGTAGGGGTCCGACCTGTATGCCCGGGGTCCGACCTGTATGCCGGAGCCCAATTCGCACGCGCCAACTGTCCCTATCTTGGGTCCCTGTCTTGGGCCCCTGCCTTGGACCATGTCAGCTCAGCCAGGCGGACATCCGGCGGCTCGCTTGTCCGCCACACGGACGCCTGCCTTGGTCTATGTCCACGACGTGAACATCTCAGATCGCATGTCAGCCAGACGGACATCCGGCGGCTCGCTTGTCCGCCACACGGACGCCTGCTTTGGTCTATGTCCGCCAGGCGAACATTTCAGGTCATATGTCAGCCAGGCTGACATCCGGTGGTCTGCTTGTCCGGTACACGGACATCGTCCCATCTCATTGTCCGGAACACTGACATGGCCCCGTCTACACTAATACCGCAGCACTGCCGCGACAGTATTGCCGCCCGGGACGTCCTGCCTGTCCACGGCGAACAGAGCGCCGCCGTTCAGCAACGTCCGGACGGCAGCCAGGTCGAGCATATCCTGGTCGTTCGGGCCGGGCTCGCGGTGCACATCGACCTTGCCTGAGGCATCGTCAAAGACGCCCCACACCTGGACTTCCCTGGGCACGAACAGCGTGTCGACCCGGCCGACCACTGCCGCCCTCACCACGCCTGCGACATCATCAAGCGTACGGCCCGTCCCGGCAAGCCGGTGGTAACGCCCCGCCGCCTGCTTTCGCGCCTCGGCCTGTTTCTTCGCGATGATGGACCAGGCCTGCCTGTGTACCTCCGCAACACCGAGCGATTCCGGGCTCCCGGCCACATTCTTCGGCAACAGGTTCGGATACGTATTGGCCTGCTTGTAGATTGGAAACAAGTAATCCACGCCGGCAAATACCAGCGGCTCATGCTTGTTATTGAGATGCGACTTCAGTGCGTCGTTTAGCAGGTGAGAAAATCGCAGCAGGTTGGACTTGTGTTCGTCCTCGGTAACGCCCGACCCATAGCCCACCGAACCCCTCTGGCCGGCCCCGGCCCAACGAGTGCTCCGGAAACGTACCTCCTGCTCCGGGTCGTCATGCTGGAGAGCTTCGTCAAGGCTCCTGGGCATGTCCCGGATTTCCACTTCATCTATCCAATCTCTGGCCGCCTCGTAGAACTTGACTTGATTCTGGCTGACCGAGAGAATGTAGAACCGTGTGTCTCCGCCAACCACTGCAAGCAGGGGTTTCAGGTGAAACCGGTCCGCGACGACGACCAGTTCGGGTGTGGTCCCGGAGAGGGTGAAGTGCTTCGACAGGCGGCGCGCGATGAATAGCGCCAGGCCATCTTCCAGGTCGCGCCACAGTGATCCATCTTTCAGGAGTTCCTGCGCCGGCTCCAACATGGTCTTCACATCGGGGTTGCGGGTGCCGCCGGCGGCCAGCCTTTCTTCTGCTTCCTTGATAAGGTTCTTGAGCTTGATCTGGTCTCGCTGGCTGTGCACCCCGGTGCGGTCGGTAGGAAGGTAGATTGAAACGCAGGGCACATCCTGCACTTCGAGCAATTCCGGAAGATCGTCTACCCCGAAATGCCTCATCTCGCAACTCCTTTCTCTGTGCCCGCTGGTGCGAAAGTGAAGGCATCTGGCTTCACATCAGTATCTTCCGCATATTGCGAAGTCACATATCCATCGCCGGTTTAGCCCTTCGCCAGCGCGTTGGCCAGCTTCGCGACGCGGCCGCCAAGCGCTCTGCATCGCTCCAGGGTATTGTCGTCGGGCGCCTTCACGGACACCGGGCCGTAGTGGTCACCCGAACTCGTTCCCTGGATGACCATCCCGTGGATCAAGAGCGCCTGCAGCATCGAAAGCAGCGTCGTCTCGTTGCCTCCGCCGGCACCGCCGGATGAGGTGAACGCGCCCCCAACCTTGCCCACGAGTTTCCCATGGTATTTCACACTTTCATCAATGAACTGCTTGATGGGCGCAGCAAGTGTCCCGTAATACGTCGGCGAGCCGAGGATGAGGCCTTCAGCCTCAAGCAATTCCTCAATGTGCGTCTCCGACACCGGCTTGACAGTAGCATCCACGCCTTCTGCCTGTACACCTTCACCAACAGCACGGGCCATCTTTTCCGTATTGCCAGACCGGGAATAATAGACGATCAAAATCGCCATTCCGTGGCACCTCCTGTAGGCCCTGGTGTGCACTTCACCACAGGAGAATCGTTCCCTCTTCCTCCCTATCTTTCAATCATGCTCTCGCGCTTTGGGCCAACCGATACCCACTTCACCGGCGCTCCGAGGAAGTCTTCCACGCCGAGCACGTAGTCCCGTGCCTTCGCGGGCAGGTCACGCCACTCGCGCGCCGTGGATATGTCGCAGCGCCAACCCTCGAACATCTCCAGCACAGGTCTTGTGCGGTCCAGCTTCGCGGTCACCGGGAAGTCGCTCGTCACCTGGCCATCTATGTCGTACGCCACGCATACAGGTATCCGGTCGAGATACCCGAGCACGTCGAGCGCCGTCAGCGCGACTTCTGTCGCTCCCTGGACCCGGCACCCGTAGCGCGACGCCACGGCATCCAACCAGCCCACGCGGCGCGGGCGGCCCGTCGTCGCACCGTACTCGCCTGCGCTGCCGCCCCGCGCCCGGAGCGCCTCGGCCTCCTCACCCGCAAGTTCCGTGACGAACGGTCCGGCGCCGATGCACGTTGAATATGCCTTCACGACGGCTACGACCTCAGTGATCGCGTAAGGCGGGACCCCGGCCCCCACCGTGGCGAAACCCGCCAGCGGCGACGAAGATGTGGAGAACGGGTATATGCCGTGATCGGGGTCGCGGAGTGCCCCGAGCTGCCCCTCAAGCAGGATGCGCTTGCCTGACCCCAGCGCGTCCCGGAGCAGGGAAGTCGTGTCACAGACGTATGGCTTCACGACTTTGGCCTGGGCGAGTAGTTCCTTCATCAAGTCATCCAGCGCCAGCGGCGGCTTGCCATAAAGATGCTCAAACAGCACATTCCTCGCCGCCAGACCCGCGCCGGCGCGTGAAGCCAGCCGCTCCGGGTCAAGCAGGTCCGCCACCTGGATTCCCGTCTTGGCATACTTGTCCGAGTAGAACGGGGCGATACCAGCTTTCGTCGACCCGAACTGCGCCTTCCCCAGCCGCTCCTCCTCATACGCGTCGAACATGACGTGGTACGGCGCTACCACCTCGGCCCTTTCGGAAACCGCCACCTGCGGCCTGGGAACGCCGCGCGAAGCCAGGGTCTCCAGCTCGCTCGCGAACACCCGGACATTCAGGGCGACCCCAGGACCAAGCACATTGACCACATCCGGGTAGAACACGCCCGACGGCAGCAAGTGCAGGGCGAACTTGCCATAGTGATTGATAACCGTGTGTCCCGCATTGGCGCCGCCCTGGAACCTCACAACAAAATCCGATCGTCCCGCCAGGTAGTCCGTTATCCGGCCCTTTCCCTCGTCGCCCCAATTCGCCCCGACAACCGCCCTCACGCCCATCAGAATCCCTCCCAACCTAGTGTAGCTCTGGACGTGCTATAATTCCAATGAATGGTTCACATTGGAGATATAAGCGAGGCTAATGGTATGGAGCTGTCACAACTCCGGAGTTTCCTCAAAGTCGCTGAGGAGGGCAGCGTCACGAGAGCAGCCGAGAGCCTGCACCTCACACAGCCGGCCATAACCCAGCACATCCGGGCGCTGGAGCGCGAGGCTGGCGCGGCGCTCTTCGAACGGACTGGGCGCGGGATGCGGTTGACCGGCTCCGGCGAATTGCTGTGTGATTATGCTCGGAAGGCGCTCGCCGCCATCGAAGACGGGCAGCGTGTCATCGCAGATGAGGTGCAGGGCCGCGCCGGACGGCTGATACTTGCCGCAGGCGTGACAACCAGCATCTTTCATCTCCCCCGCTGGCTGCAGGCGTTCCGGAAGATGCACCCGGGAGTGGATATCGCAGTCAGGACTGGCCGCAGCAAGGAAGTCGCGCGCATGGCCCTTGACCGCGAGATTGACCTTGGACTGGTGACCTCGCCTGTGCCCCACCCCGATCTCGAGGCAGTGCCGCTGTTCGACGAGGAAATCGTGCTGGTCGCCCCTCCTGAGCAGGCCCACTCACAGCCGGTCACGCTGGCGACGATGGCGGCGACGCCGCTGATCCTCTTCCCCCAGGGAACTGGCTTCCGAGCGTACCTCGACCAGGTGCTTGCAGAGGCTGGCGCGGCCGCGCCTGTCAAGATGGAAACAGACAGCGTGGAGTCCATCAAGAGCTTTGTGCAGGTCGGGCTGGGCATGTCGTTCCTGCCGCTGTCGGCGGTGCAGGCAGAGATGGACTCTGGCCTGCTGGCGCGGGTAAACCTTGCCGGCATCCCGCCGCTAAAGCGCACCACGGCTGTTGTCAGGCGGAAGGACCGGTACCTCGGCGTGGCCGCCAGGGATTTCCTGGCAATCGCGCGGGCCTGAACCCCCCGGTAAGCAGGGGTAAGGTCTTATCAAGTCGTGCACACTTACGATAAGTCCTTTGAGCGCCGGCACAAAGATGCCGGCCGAACGGACATGGAGGGCACGACTTGCAAGACAAGGTCACCGAGCGCATGCAGGCGGTGAGGGTTGAGCTCCAGAAGATGGTCAACGGAGGCGCTTCGCTGCATTCGGATGCTGTCATCGAGAAGAGCAGGGAGTTTGACGAACTCGTCATGAAGCATTACCAGCGGAAGCGGAGCCAGGCGCGGAAGGTTGAGAAGAAGATCCGGGGCCTGCGAGGTAAAGCATAGCCCAGCCCTGCAAGTGGACCCCGGGTAGTGGGTCATTTTCACGGCTGTTGTTCCAATAAATGGAAGGGAACGTTCCATGCAGAACGTCCCCTTCCTCTTGCGGAGATGGCCGGGGTTAGCGCACCGCTAGGTACTGAGAGAAGTTGACATTGACGTTGACGTTACGAATCGAGCGGGGTTGGCACACTGACAATCAGGGCGCGAGGTCTTCTCAAGCCAATCATTAGGACATACCTACTGCGAAATGACGGAGTAGGTGATACGCTGCGAATCACGGAGAAATCAACTTGCGGCCCTTCGGAGAGTGTGGCATAATCAAAGTATGCCTAAGCGGTTAAGCAAGGACATCAACGAAATGGCGGCCTTTGTGGTGGCATCTTCGACTAGCGCACCTGATGAGAAGCCCCACTTCGAAATTGAGGTGGCAAAGAACCCTGCTGCCGTTGAGCTGGGCAGGCTGGGCGGTCTTAAGGGTGGCAAGGCCAGGGCGGTTAAGCTTGCGCCAGAGAAGCGCAGGGAGATCGCGAAGAAGGCTGCGTTGGCTAGGTGGTCTAAGAAAGAACAGTAAGGTCTAGAATACACCCCAAGCGATTAGAAATCATATGTGTGATTGCTAACTCGTTATGGGGTGTGTTATGGTAATGGCAGGAAGCGGAGAGAAAGAGAGGGATAAAGATATGACCGCAGCAGTCGCCAAAATAAGAGCATACAAGCTCCCCCCCGACGTTCTCCGCAAGCTTGGTCTTGAAGAGAACTGGAACGAAACAATGCCAGAGTAACTCATAGAGAGTATCGCTAAGGACGTTAAGAAGTATCGAAGGGTGATTAAAGCACTCGCAGATAAGTAGTGAGATACATTACTTAAGAGAGCCGGAAATACTGGCAATTCACAAACTGGTGCTGAACCCTGAGGGCCAAAACGGAGACCAGAGGGATGACATAATGAATCTCTCTGGTCTCAAATCAGCTATATCTGCTCCTGCACAGACCTTCGATGGACGTGACCTTTGGCCCGACATTCTCTTCAAGGCTGCCGCTCTCTTTCGATCCCTGGTCATGAATCACCCATTTGTTGACGGGAATAAGCGGACTGCCGTTCTGGCTGTGGTCAGGTTTCTAGGGTATAACGGCTACAGGATGCGCCCCAACGTAGAATCGAAGCTCATAGAATTAGCTCTGGAAACTGCTCGCCAAAATGAACCCGAATACAGGCGGAAAGGGCCGCGACTACAAAGTCCGGTTCAGAGAATAAGGGACAAACTTGCCGGATTAGTTGTGAAACCACCGCCCACAAAGCCAAAGCAAATCGAGCTGGGAAGAGGCCGCACCCAAGGCCTTAAGTCCTGATAGGGACTGTGGATTGCTAAGGAAATGGGCTCGCATATTCTTGAGTTTCGGTCGTTCACATAAGGACTCAGAAGAATCCGATTGATTTCTCTTGACGTTGCTTAACCGCTCAAGCATAATGTAAGTATGAACGGGTTAAGCATTTAGGAAAGAGCACAGATCGTCGGCGCGCTGGTTGAGGGAAACTCAATCAGGGCCACATGCCGCATGACTGGCGTAGCGAAGGGCACTGTTCTTCGTTTATTGGAGAATGTCGGACAAGCCTGCGCAGAGTACCAAGACAATGCGCTACAAGACCTCAACTCCAAGCGTGTCGAGCGCGACGAGATATGGTCATTCTGCCAAGACGCTCGGCACAACACCAGCGATAGCCGCAGGCATCACAAAGAAGCGATGGACAGTGCGCGATATAGCCCTAATGTTGGAAGATTCAAACTGACCCACTACCAGACCCCACCCGCGGTTGACACCCGGCCTGTCCGGGTGCTATAGTCATAACAACCAACTGAAAACCTGTATCTTCTGCTCTTATGAAGAGTGGCTGAGGGACTGGCCCGATGAAGCCTGGCAACCAGCAACCCCATTTGTTGCAAAGGTGCCAAGTCCTGGCGAGCGTAGCTCGCAACATGAGAGGAGAGATGCCCCTGTCAAGCGGCCTCTTCTCCATAAGAAGAGGCCTTTTTGGCCCCTCTCCCGGGAAGTAGCGAAGATACTTGGTGACGCAGCAGGAGGGGTCGGGTTTGGCCGCAAAAACCCTGCCGGGGGACAGTTTTCAATTACCACCGAGCACCGCCGCACCGTGGGTCTACCTACCTTTTGAGGGCGCGAAGCTCATCGCCGAGCGGGCCGTCCAGATTCCTGCCAAGAGCGAGTATGAGGTCACAACGCTCTTCCAGCAAGGCCGCTTCCGCCTGGAGACGGGCCGGACCATCGGGCCTGTGGACGTCGCGTTCGAGACGTATGGGACGCTTTCACCCGCCCGGGATAACGTCGTGCTGGTCTGCCACGCTCTGACGGGCGACTCACACGTCGCCAGCCGCGGCGGACGCGAGTCTTCGTTGGGCTGGTGGGAGCCGATGGTGGGCCCGCGCAGGCCTCTTGATACAAACAGGTACTTCGTCGTCTGCCCCAACGTGCTTGGCGGGTGCTACGGCACGACCGGGCCAGCCAGCGTGAACCCCTCAACCGGCGCCCCGTATGGGCCGGACTTCCCCACGGTCACCATTAGAGACATGGTCAGGCTGCAGCGTGAGTTCCTGCTGTCGCTGGGCATCGATAGACTGTTCGCAGTGCTCGGCGGCTCCATGGGCGGCATGCAGGTCCTGGAGTGGGCGGCAACGTTCCCGGACAGCGTGGATAACGCCGTCGTAATCGCGGCGCCCGGCCGCATCAGGGCGCAGGCGATTGCGTTCAACGAGGTCCAGCGTAAGGCTATTGAGTCCGATCCGGACTGGAAAGACGGGCGGTACGAGGCGAGCGCCGGGCCTGCAAAGGGCCTTGCGCTGGCCCGCATGGTCGGCATGATCACGTACCAGAGCGAAGAGTCGATGGAGCGCAAGTTCGGCTCCAAACGTCTCGGCAATAAGACCATGGTCGGGCCGGGCGACAAAGTGAAGATAAGCCAGTACCTTCACTACCAGGGCGAGAAGCTCGTCCGGCGTTTTGACGCGAACTCGTACCTGACGCTCTTGAAGGCGATAGACCTGTTCGACCTGTCGAGGCCCGGATGCGACTATTACGGAGCTCTCGAGCGGATTAGGGCGCGGGCACTTGTCATCGGAGTGTCAAGCGACATTCTCTACCCGCCCCACCAGCAGCGCGAGCTCATTTCCGACCTGTTTGAGAGGGGTAAATCAGCCCGCTACGTCGAAGTCCAGTCTCCTCTCGGGCACGACGCATTCCTGCTGGATTTCGCTCATATGGGAAGAGCCATCCGTGAGTTCTTGAAAGAGAAGCGCTGGATCTCTGTCACCACCGGCGCAGTGAAATCCCAGGGATGAATCAAGCCATAGAACAACTGCAGCAGGCAAACCGGACCAGAATGCAGCAAGACAAAACGACAGAGGATGTGGTGTCGCGTTGGAGCACCTGAGCCACCTGCACGCTCTGCTGAGCGAAGGCCGCTTTGTGGTCACGGCCGAACTGGGCCCCCCAAAGAGCGGTTCGCCCAAGCCACTGCGAAGGGCGGCCGCGGCGCTGGCGGGCCATGTTGATGCGGTCAACGTCACGGATAACCAGGCCGCCGTGGTGCGGCTGTGCAGCCTTGCCGCATGTGTGCACATCATGGCGGAGGGCATTGAGCCGGTGCTGCACATGACCTGCCGCGACAGAAATCGCATAGGCCTGCAGAGCGACCTGCTCGGAGCGTACAGTCTCGGGGTAAGGAACGTTCTGGCGTTGACAGGCGACCACCCGTCGCTGGGGAACCATCCTGATGCCAGGCCGGTCTTCGAACTTGATTCAACGGAGCTCTGCGGCGTCCTCCGGAGGATGCGCGATACAGGCTGTTTTATGAATGGCGAGCCGTGCAAGCCCGCACCGCGGTTCCACATAGGGGTGGGCGAAAACCCCTTCGCAGTGACGGCCGAGTATTCGGCGCTAAGGCTGGCCCAAAAGGTGGCCGCGGGGGCCGACTTCGTGCAGACGCAGCCGGTGTACGACCTGGACAGGTTCGCGGAGTGGATGTCGGTGCTCGCCAGGATGGGTTTGGAGAAGCGCGTGGCTGTGATCGCCGGCGTGCTGCCGGTGCGGTCACACTCCGCGCTCGAGCGCATGGCCAAAGTGCCTGGGCTGCATGTGCCCGAGGCCGTCTTCCACCGGTTCAAGGGCCTGACCGCCGAGCAACAGCAGGCCGAAGGCGTGAGGCTGGCAGTCGAGACGGTGGCGGGCCTCAGGAAGATCGCGGGCGTGCACGGCGTGCACATCATGGCGATAAACTGGCCGGAAGCAGTGCCGGAAATCGTTAGCCTGACTGGGCTTTTGCCAAGGCCGGCAGTGTCGGTGGCAGATTCGGACTCGTAAAGCCAGCAGCATTGGCTGGGGCTGGCTCATCCCTGCCGGCAAGGGCATTGCGAGCAGTCAACGCCACAGAAGGCCAGCGACGCATCCATGGTGAAGGCACTCCTTCCTTGCAGAAAGAGCCGCTAGCAATGTGCCGCGGCTCTTTCCACCACTAGTTTGTGCGGCGGTCACCCAGCAGAGGCCTCGGGCCCACCCAATGCACTCTGCCACTACGCCCTGGCCTTGTACTTCTCGCGCAGCAGGTCCATCAGCGGCTTTGGCTTTGGGAACCGCTTCAGGAACGACTGCATCTTCTCGCAGTCGTCGTAGGCGTCGCATGTGACGCAGTTGGCCACGCCCTTCTCAATTGCGCAGTTGCGGATCCCGCAGCCCTTGCACCAGGAGTAGACGAAATCCGTGTTTTCCTTCGTGCACCCGAGGCAGATCATGTCTGTTACGGTGTGCTCGGTTCCCGGCGCCGACCATTCATGTGCGATCTTCTGTAGAGCTTCCAGGTTAGCACTGATAGTGCCCTGGTAACATGCACATTCCGAACAGTTGATGCCGCAAAAAGCTATCATTCTTCACACCTCCCCCCCAACTACGGACGTCATTACAAACCAGGCAACTCCTCCGGCTTCGTTCCCGGATCGAGATCCCTGAGCTTCCTGATCATGCGCACAGTCTTAGAGATAGCTTCGAACTCGGACTTGCACGACGCACAACCGGCAAGATGAGCGTCTATAGAGCAACGGATCGCGTCGTCCACTTCCCCGTCAAGGTACGAACTCAGTAGTGCACGCACTTCGCGGCAGTTCATATCTCCCTGACCCCTTCGCAGACGCAGGTGCCAGCGGGCAGCAGCCCGGAGCAGCTCGACCCGCAAAGCCGCCTGCGGAAGGCCTGCCTGGCCCTGTGGAGTCTCGACTTGATAGCAGGCACTGAGATGCCCAGGACTCGGGCCATATCATCGTATGTCATTCCATCGACGTCTCTGAGCACAAGCACCACGCGCTCTGACGGCCGGCAGCGGTTCTGGAGAATCCAGTAGACGCACGCGTAGAACTCGCGCTGGATGACGATCCGCTCGGGGTCTTCGGATGAATCGGCCACAGACGCCGTATCAAGAGTGACTTCCTTGAATCGCTTGACTTTCCGCAGCTTCAACAGGTACGTGTTCACAGCGATCCTGCTCAGCCAGGTCCTGACGCTAGCCTCGCCGCGGAAACTTGACCGGTGCTCGAACGCCCGCGCAAAGGTCTCCTGAGCAAGGTCCTGGGCCTCATGCAGGTCACCCGATAGCTGCCACGCCAGCCTATAGACGTGCCGCTGGTGTTCGGACACAACCTGCTCCCAGGTCACAGGCGAGTGAATCGCCTGCACAGCCACGTCGTCAAGCACGCCCACGGCAGCACCTTCCTTCCAGAGCCAAAGACATAGATTCAAAACCGGTAAGAAAGTTTCGGGCAATCATGCTCAGATCATTGGACAATTCTCTACCCGGCGAAGCTATTCCTCGCGCCCTGGGGGTGTGGGCGAGGTCTGGGCGGGAGACGAACGCGGCGAGCCGGGCAGCGCGCGGACGCAGCGGGCTCTATGGTCAGCAGGTGACCATGGCCTCCGCCATCTTCATGGTGGCCGTCTTCACGGTGGCTGCCTTTACGGTGGCTGCCTTTACGATGGGCAGGAATCCCTCATACCCGGAGTGAATATTGACAATTAGCACCATTCAGGCGTCCGCCTGGTGACGTGAGAAGGAGGAGATGGTCGAGTTGCGTCGAGTCATGCTCCTGCTCTTGATCCTGTCAATGTGTCTTGCGCTCGTCGTAGCGCCCCTCCCCGCAGGTGCAGTTTCTCTTCCCGACCTGGTGATAACAACAGCCTGGAGATCAAATACGCAGGTTTTCTACACCCTTGCGAACACCGGTACCGTTGCTGCTGGCTCAGCGAACGCCCCTGCAAACTACTATGTGGGTTTGTATGTGTCCGGAAAGCTGGTCTCGGAGGATCACGTCACAGTGATCCTGTCACCCGGCCAGCAGGTGACGCGCCTATTCCCCTACCAGTGGCTGTCTGGACCAGGGCAGTACGCAGTATCGGTCCTGGCGGACACCAGGCAGCAGATGCCGGAGAGCAACGAACAGAATAACCTCTGGCAGGGAACTTTCGTCATCACGCAAGCCCTCCCCGACCTGGCTGTAGACAACATCTACACAGGCTCGCAGAACAAGCTGGCGATCGTAGTGAAGAATGCCGGGAGCGCGCCGCTGCCGGCACAGTGGCTGGCAGTGGCCAGCGTGTCCATGAACGGCAAGGACATGGGTTTCATCTCACTGGCCAATCCCACATCTTCCACCGGAGGCGGCATAGCTTCAGCGGGTGGCACTTCCACGTACCTGACTGCATGGGACATCACGCAGACCGTGATGGTCAGGGTATTCGTCGACTCGACCCAGAGCATCGCCGAATCGAATGAGCAGAATAACGTGATGGAGAAGCAGCTTGCACCCATTACACTGCCGCCGGTACAACCGCCGGTGCTACCACCCCAGCCGCCCGTGATCCCACCGGAGAAGATAGACACCGAGCCGCCGCGCATCACCTCCGGCCCGACTACAACCCAGGTGACACCAAACGCGGCGACAGTCACCTGGACGACGAACGAGGCCTGCGACAGCCTTGTCAAGTATGGCGCGCAGTCCGGAGTCTACGACAAGTCGGTCTCCTCCAAGGACTTGAAGACGTCTCACACGCTTTCACTGACGGGGCTTTACGCTGGGCAGGTATACGTGTTCATCGCGGTGTCGCATGACGCTATGGGCAACGCGGTGCAGTCCAAGCCAATCGTGTTCATGACCCCAGGCCTGGGAGACGGGACCAAGCCCACGCTCACCCTGAACATCCCGGATGTTACGTCCGGCCGGATCAAAGTGCCCGCCGACGCCCAGGACAACGTAGGCGTGGAGAGAGTGCTGTTCATGCTGGACGGCAGGGCGATGTTCACGGACTACTCGGCTCCTTTCGAATGGCATATCGACACGACTCCATTGGCGGACGGCGTGCACCGGGTCACCGCAATCGCTATTGACGCCGCAGGCAACCGAACCGAGGCCATACGCGACTTTGCCGTCAGAAACCGGTTCCCGATCGAGAACTCGCCCATCAACATCACCATCAACAGGCCTGCTCAGGGCTCGACAGTGGTGGGCGTGGTGGACATAGACGCGAGCATAACTCACAGCAACAAAGCGAGGATAACCGACGCCGAGATCCGTGTTGACGGGGTGGTCGTGCGCAGGGTCTCTTACCCAGCCGTGACGCTGTTCGAATCCGACCGCACGCTCCGCGATGCGGAGAAAGCCGTCCACATCAGCTGGAACTGGGATGTCGCACGACTGGCCGCAGGGTCCACGGCGGTGATAGAGGTGATCGCGCACGACTCGGCCGGGAACACCGGTCACGCGTCGGCGCGGGTCACCAAAGGCGTCGAAAGCCCGGCATTTGAACTGGGGCGTACCGTGACCCGGTACGGCAACTACTTCCACGTCGTTCTCACAGTAAGGAACACCGGCTCTGGCAGCACGGCGCAGGCGACAGAGGTACTGATCAAGGACATCAGCCGCGGGTTCATGCCTTCGGCGAGCAGGTTGCCGTCCTACGACTGGAACCGTGCCGAAGGCACCGCCGAAGCAACGACAGCCACGCTGGGGCCCGGAGGGACGTTCACTTTTGAGTATGATGTCGTGCCGGTGCTGCTGGATCCCGAGATAGACGACTACAGGATTGGTTCGAGGACTGTGATCCAGTACCGGAACTGGCGTGGCGTTTCGGCCACGGCTGAGCTGTCAACCCCGTACATTCCGGGGGATGCCACCAGTCTTCCCTATCCTCTGATTCCGAGTGAGGTTGGCGCGGCCATCTCGGCGTGTGACTACTTGATAGTCACCGACCCGGAACGGCTATTCGCGAGCTACCCGGCGGATGATGTCAACTACCTGCTGCAGACGATGGCCAACCTGGCGATGGCGAAATCCGGTGTCCTGGGCTTCAGGCGTCCCGGGGCGAGCTGGGTATCGGCCAACAACCTGCGAGCGAACCTCGACCCCGCAGGCCAATGGGGAGCCAGGCTGAGGCTTGAATCCATACTAAACGGGTACTTGCTCATCGTGGGTGAAGCGAACATAGTGCCGTCGTTTGACGTGGCCGGCTTCAACGCACCCTTCAACGGCGGCCCGGTGGATGTGGTGCACTATACGGATTACCCGTATGCCGACACGTGCGGTGACGAGCGTGTGGAGCTCCGGGTCGGCCGCCTGATAGGCCTCAGCACCCGCGAACTTGCGCGGCCCCTCGAGGTAAGCCTCGCAGTGAACCGGGGCCGCCTGAACTTCGACCGCTCCAACGCGCTCCTGGTGAGCGGGCCTGAGGGTACCTGGGAGAGCTTCATTGCAGAAGCGAACGAGCTTGGCGACCTGCTAACTGGCCAAGGCATGACGGTCGAGAAGGTTCACACCGAGTACGACTGCGAGGAGAAGGGCTTTCTGCGCGAGTCGCTGGTCTTGAGGGGCGACTATTCGTGCCTGGGCGACCCCGGCCACTTTGAGGGCCGAGTCCCGTGCCCACGGACTCACCCGCCGACCGACATAGCCACCCTTCGTGCGCTGATCACCAAGGCGCAGGCGGAGGAGGTCCAGGCCACCCGCCGCGGGGTCCCGGGGACATACACGACCTACGCCGTGCAGTGCGATGCCGGGAACGCGCATGGGCTGGACACCAAGGCAGGCGCGCGCGACAAAGACGTCATCTTCTGGGGTGGGCACGGTGGACCAGGCGGCTGGGCCTGGGTGCTCGACGATTTCGCCGGGGCCTGTGGCGCCGCTAATAGCATGGTCATTGACCTGGCGACCAACCCGCTGCGCTTCGGAATGGGCACGCCAGTGGTCTTCGCCGCTTCGTGCCTGACCGGTAACTACATGGCCGAACCCGGCCGGAGTGGCGCCAGGGCATTCACCAGGAACGGGGCGGCGGTGTATCTGGGTTCGACGGAGGTCACGCCCTGCGGCCCACAACAGAACTTCACTCTGGCGTTCTTCCGCACGCACTGGACTTCCGGCACTACGAGTACAGGCGAAGGCCTGGCGCGGCTCAGGAACGCTACGATACTGCTCGGAGATGTCTGGTGGCGGTACATGGATTATGAGTTCAACCACTACGGTGACCCGAAGTTCGCGGGGAGGTGAGTGACGTGAGAAGACTGGCAGTGGACAGACCTGCCCTTCACAGACCGGCACTACGCGTAGGGCTGGCGGTCCTGCTTGCTGCGGTATTGCTCGTGTGCGGGCCTTTTCTGGGTCCAGGAGCAACCGGGATAGCCCACGCTGCAGTCCCTGCGAGCACCATAGACATCTCCGTGCCCATGTATGTTGTGACCAAAGTGGCCGGCTACGACCATGTGAGCATACCTGGTGGCCTCGTATACATGCTTGAGGAGGGGCGGCCGCAGGTCCCGTACCTGGTGAAGACCATTGACTACCCGGCCGGCGTCACCGTGCAGGATGTCGTCATGGAGTCGCGTTCAGGGCTGACCACGACGACCGGACTTCGCCTCCCGATAGTCATCCTTGACGACACCAGGACCCAGGACCCGGCGCCTGTGCAAGGAATCTGGCCCAAACAGGCCTTTTCCTGGCGGTTCACGCGTAACAACGATGGCACGGGGACGCTGGTGTTGAGCGTCTTCCCCTTCTACCACGACCCGGCCGCAACAGACGTCCAGTTCTACCAGACTTACCGCTTCGCGGTCAGCCACACAACCTCTACGGTGGCCATCATGGAAATGACGATGGAGCAGGCTTCATACGAGCTGGGCGAGACTGTCCGGGCGAACATCCGGCTTAGGAATTCAGGCGCCGCTCAGGACGTGTGTGTGACTGCCTCCGTCAAGGCCCGAGGGTCTGACCAGGCCCTTAGCGGCATACCCGTACGGCTGCTCAAGGAGGTCTCTGGCGACGCATCGCTGTCGGTTGAGTGGCCGTCGGGCAACATCAGCGCCGGGTCCTACGTTCTTGAGGTTACGTTGATGAGCACGCAGAGCAACGTCCTCGACCGCGCGTCGCGCGACTTCGGCCTGTTCTCGGGAGCTGTCGAGTTCTATATCGGCAAGGCTTACTACACGGTCGGAGGCGTTCGCTTCACGATGGATGTGGCACCGTACATCAAGAGCAGCAGGACCTTCCTGCCGGTGCGCTTCGTGGCCTACGGGTGCGGCGTGACGGAAGATGACATCATCTGGGACCCAGTGGCTCGTACGGTGCAGCTGCGCAAAGGCGGCACGACGCTGCTGCTGCAAATCGGCAGCCCGGTGCTCAAGGTGACCACCTCATCCGGCACCGCGACGGTCCAGATGGACGTTGCCCCGGAGATCACATCGTCGCGGACGATGCTGCCCGTGCGCTGGGTGGCTGAGAACCTGGGGTATAGCGTTTCGTGGGACGGCGTGACCCGGACGGTGCGGCTGGCGAAGTAGCAGGTACATGCCGGTGGCCTGCGCATGGGAAATGGAGGACTGGACCTTGCCCTTGCAGTTCTACGAGTTCGGTGGCAAGCCATACGACATCGGGTACCAGCACGGCGAGGCGCTCCGCGACATGATCCAGGACTTCTACCAGGATGTCCTCGCGCGGACCGCCAGGAGTCTTGGGTGCAGCATCGAGCAAGCAGAGAGAAAGGCCCTGCTTGAGATCAGGAAGTACATACCCTACCTGGCACAGAAGGCTCCTCACCTGGTAACCGAGGCTGAGGGCATTGGCGCCGGGGCGGGACTTGAGCTGGAGAAGGTATTAGTGCTGAACACCGACTTCGAGCTGGAACTCGAGATAGGCGAGTGCACGGGATTCGTCGCCAACGAGTTCGCAACTGCCCACGGCGAGGTCATCATGGCCCAGAACCGGGACCGGACGAAGCACGACGTCGAACATACGGTTGCTATGCGGCTCGTCCCCGACAAGGGCCCATCCATGGTGATGTCGATCCTCGGTGGACACCTCGGCTCTATCGGCCTGAACTCCGCGGGCATCGCGATGGGCCACAACTTCCTGAGGTCCACCGGGTGGCGGCCGGGCATCCCGAGAGGCATCCTGCCGCGGCTGATTCTTGAGCAGGAAAGCCTTCAGGGCGTCATAAACCTGATGAGCCAGAGCCACCGGGCCTCGTCGCGCAACTTCCTCATCGCCAATGCGACCGGCGAGGTCTGCGACATCGAGACGACACCGTCCAGCTACAGGATACTCTGGGCGGAGGCTGAGCGTGGTTACGTCGTCCACGCGAACCACTACCTCCACCCGGATCTTGTTCATTTCAATGACGACTGTCTCGACGCGCCCGGCAACACCACCTGGCGACACAGGCGCATGGAGCATCTCATGGCCCAACACAGGGGCAAGGTAGACGTGGAGACTACGAAAGCTATGCTCAGCGACCATGCAGATTACCCCTTGAGTGTGTGCGTCCATCCTATTCCGGACGTGTGCGACACCATGAGCATAAGCAGCATAATCGCGCTGCCGGCGGAGAAGCGAATACTCATCACGCTGGGCAATCCGTGTTGCTCCGGGTGGCAGGAGTTCCGCGTGTAGCGGTCTGGCGGGGCACTGCGCTGTTGCCAGCGAGTGACCCGCCTTTCTTCGTTCAAGAGATACTGACGGGGCGACCTGAAGGCTGCCGCGCAACCTGTGTTGGAGATACTCGGGATGAAGTATGACCTGTTTCGAGACTAGATGGTATTCGGGAGAGTCCCCCGGAACAGCAGTGAGCACGGAACAGCCCGTCTTGGAGAAAGACGGATTGCGGGAGAACCTATTTTGCCGCCAGAAGGTGTTTTCGGAGTCTGTACTTACGGCTTGAGAGTGCGGTTTATTCTATCTTGGAGATGGACAGGCTGCGAGGAAGCCCATCTTCTGCCAACATAGGTTGCGGCAAAGGCAGGCGTGCTCCCCGGCCTAGCGTCGCGCTCGCCGCGCGGGACGGCGTGCTCGCCGGCCGGGTGCGCGGACGCTGATGAGGTGAGGGCAGAGGGATTACTTTCTCAGCGCCGATCTGCGAACAACAAGGGGGCCGTCCCTTCCTTTTCGACCTGTTGGGACAGCCCCTTCTTGTGCGTCTGGCCATGTGCAGTCTACCTGCACGACGAAGACAGTTGCCTGCGCTACACCTTGATCAGCCCGAGCCAGTTGCCCCAGATATACTGCAGGCGGGCAATCAGCAGGGACATACGGCCCATGACAGTGTTGCCGAAAGCGGCGCCGAACGTGATCATCATGATGACCCTGCCGAAACGGGCTGCAGGTCCGAGCACGCCCTTCTGCTCCAAGCTGAAGAAGAAGTACGCCATCGTGGTCAACACGCCGACGATTATCACTATGTTGTTGAAGGTGTTGGGCGCGATGAGCGTGGCGCGTATTTGCTCCACTATCTGAGAGCCTATGGTTCCTCTTATCGCCATGCCTGTACCGATTCCAACCAGGAAACCAATTGGAATGCGGCTGACCCATGCATAGCTCTTTGTGAACCTTGCGTAGAGCATCATACCGAGCAGTATCGGTATGATCACTACTGCGGTGCCTTTGGACAACGGCTTCAGCGCCAGGTCGTTTATGTTGTTCCAGCCGAGTGTGATCGCATGACCGGCGGCGGCGCCGACATACAGGTACT
>Ga0315277_10001652_pt1 | contig 32024 bp, 20 predicted proteins | sample YL17G05_15_MG_FD_203695 | JGI IMG/M metagenome (GOLD analysis project Ga0315277, IMG submission 203695) | Sediment microbial communities from Yellowstone Lake, YNP, Wyoming, USA - YL17G05_15 | ecosystem: Environmental > Aquatic > Freshwater > Lake > Sediment | place: USA: Wyoming | collected...
GACCTGCCGTTGGATCCGATTCATCAAGGGCAGGACTTCCACTACCGTTGTTTTCACCAGGAGATCCTCTAATTGCTTTTTCAGTTCGGGGATCAGCTTTTTCGAGGTGAAGTGCAACACCCGGACCGTTTCCTCGTTTGAAGCAGCAATTTTTACGATATCGAGTATTTTTTTCACAATCCACTGTGGTCGTAACTTTAAAGTCATGAAGTCTTCTTTTTCCGTGACCTCATCTGTTACGAGATCTATCCAAGATTTGAGATTCTGTGCTTTAAAGGTCGTTTTGTCTGTGATATTCTCATATTCTGAGATTAACCCTGCTATTCGCTCCTTTTTCTCAGCTATTTCGGCCTCAAGATAACCTTGGGCGTATTCGGGGATATCTACTTCATAGCAGGGTAAGTTGTGATCATTCAGCATCTCAGCCAATGAGGTTTGTCTGAAGGTCTTTAAGTTATCGTAACTTGGGTCAATAGTGGTGAATTTGAATGGGGTTTCGTTCAGGACTTCCTTCATCATCATCCTTTCATTAACAACCATCTTTTTATCTTCCTTTCCAATTAAATAGACAAAAACTTGTTTGCCTTTAACTGGTTTCAAATCTAATACTTCCATACTTTTTCATCACCTTTTTTTTAATTCCGATTTTTTTAATTCACCTTTTTTTATAATTTTTTTTTGTCTACCCATTGTTTTGTAACCATCAAATAAAAACGAAATGAGAATTTTCTTTGTTATCATTTTGACAATTTTTATTATCACGAGTTAATCACATTAAATCTTATTTTCTTGACCTCTACTCACAAAATTAAAAAAGTTTTGTTAAGAAAAATTTATTTCATCACTAAATTGAAAATTGAAAATTTCAGAACTCTTTTTTTCCTTCGGACAAATTTTTTTTACTTATGATCTTGCTTTTTCCGAAAGATGATGGTTATACCTAAAAACGCTCTAAAAGATATTGAAAAAAGTAAGTTCTGAGCTGTATATCAAAATACCGCAGGAATATATTTTAAAACAAGTTATTAGGTCGATTTTGATTTTTTAATACAAGTCTTGCTTGTGAATGCGCTCTAGAATAAATTAATTCGTCCTAAATTAAACATAAAAATTCAGATCTTCAAGTATCATAAGACATTTATGAGAGAACGGGTTTGTTTTGATAACATAAACGACTGAATAAAAAATGAGATTTTAAGAGAGAGGTGTGAATGGTGCCTTGGAAGAAGAACCGAGTAATGAGTAAAGGAATTGTAATGGGATTCCTCATAATTTTGCTTACCTCAATTAATATGATGGTTGTTCCAATAGATAAGGCGGAAATTGAAGGAACAAAAAGCGGCAAAGCAGAGTTTACCATGAATGCGAACTCAGGACAGATTATTATCTATGTAAATTCGACCATCTTCGGCGCATTAAACAGTAGTCTCACGCAGTTCAGTGCGGATTTACAGGCAGCGGGTTACCAGGTGGTATTCAGAAATTGGTCGGCGACTGGCCCGCGGTTTTTCGATGCGATGAACTTGAAACAGGATATAAATAGTTACTATACGGCTTCAATGGCGGGCGTGATCTTTGTCGGAAAGATGCCTTATAGGGAATACGAGCTATTAGGATTGGGACTTATTCCGTGTTGTGACCTCTACTTCATGGATTTGGATGGTAATTGGACCGATACGAATTTTAATTCGTATTTCGATAGCCATACAGCGGGCACAGGGGACCGGGACGCCGAGATTTGGGTGGGGCGAATTGATCCCTCGCCTATGAATACGGGGGGTGACATAGGGGCGATAATGAGCTATTTTGCGAAGAATCATCAGTATCGGACGATTAATCTAAGGAGACCAGATAGCGCTTTGCTCTATATCGACGATGATTGGAGTATCTGGACCAATGAATGGCTCGGAGAAGTAGTTCATGCGTATAGTAATGTAACGGTTATGGCAGTGAACGCTTCCACCAATGATGTGAACTATGAGAAAGAATTGTTGAACCAATATGAGTGGGTTCATCTGTTCGTGCATTCATACTGGAATCAACACGAATTCCACACTGGAGGAACTGTGGCAGGGTATACCTCTTGGAACGAAATTCGGGGCAAGAATACGCAGGCGTTATTCTATTTGCTATTTGCGTGCTCCGCGTGCGATTTTTCACAGATTCAGAATATCGGGACCGAATATCTATTCACGGGCAATACCTTGGGGGTCATTGGGAGCTCCAGCCCTGGGGGAATGTTTGAACCGAGCCAATTCTATGAACCCGTTGGGAATGGCGCGTGTTTAGGAACGGGGCTTGTCGATTGGTTCTCTAATTGCACGTTAGGGTCTTCAGGGTTAAACAATCCACAGAATTCGTATGGGATGGTAATTTTAGGTGATCCCTCCTTACTGATTAAATATGGCCCCTTTAGCGCGCCCCCAACGCTCTTCAATCCTGGAAGTATCGGTAAGAATGTCCAGCTGTTTTGGACTTCGATTCCAGATGCAGCGATTTATTATATCTACCGAAATGCCTCGCCGATTTCCGATGTTACTGCCTTAAACCCTGTAGGAAAGGTGTATCAAACGCAGAATCAATACTTAGATATCGTCCCCACAGACAGTACCTACTATTATGTAGTGACTGCAGGTAACCCATATACAAATAGCAGTATATCGAATTGCGTTAATGTGACGGTGACCTCCAATGGGACAGGGGCCATTCCGAGCTTTGGATTCGTAATAACCGCTTTTGCGTTACTAATCAGTGTGATTGGGGCTCTATGGGTCAATTCTAGAAAACAATTAAGCATCCCTAAGATTTCTTTCTCTTTTTTTCTTTATTTTTAGGGATTTTTTCACTAAAACGCATCATAAATTTTTTTATTGGTGAGTTTGAACAAGGATTCCGATTATTTGATTGAGCTATAGGAAGTCCAAGCTGTTTCTTGGGGATTCCAGTCCATGTCTTTCTTGCGAGGATTATGCGATTTGATAAGGTTCATAAATTCCTTCCGTTTCATATAACCCACGTTCTCCCAGTACCCTTCCCCAAAATGGATGAGATAGGTTTGCACAAATAACAGATTTTTATCATGATCCTGTGCGGTCGCCTTGAACATCCCTAAATCGGTTTCAAAAAGCTCTATGTCCATATAAACCCCTCAACAGTAGAATGTTAAGTATTAGATATTTCTTGTTAAAAATTAGATGTTGTACTATTTAAATTTAAATCAAGTTATTTGAATTGCTTTCGGAACGATTTTTAAGATTATTGCGTTGTGGAGAGTAGGCAAAGGCTTAAAGCATCGTGCGCATAATTTCGGTGATTGTTTTTAAAAAGGAGGAATTTCCCAAACAATAATTCAAATAGAGTTTAACTTATTTAATAATTCCATCGAGAAACTGCATGAAAGTTTCGATCCGGGTTTTATTAAACGTGTATTTAACACTGTTGTTTGCCGGAATTCGAACAATGAGATTGAGGTTTTCCAATTTCTCGAGGTGGTATTGCACCGTACTATGGTGAAGGCCTACCTGAGAACTCAATTCGGTCAGGGTGTATTCTTTGTTAATGAGCAACCGAATGATTTGCTGATCATTCTCATTCTTCATAATCAGGAAATAATCGTCGTACGTTTCGGGGAAGTCTCGTATGAAAAGGAGCGAGAGTTTCGGGGGAGCGTAGTTTTTCCGCCGGATAAACCCGAAAACTTCCAGTACTTCCAAATGGGCTCGAATCACGCCGCTACTTTTATTGAGTAGGGTACAGAGTTCGCGGATGTGAGTTCCAGGTTTCGCCTTGATGGTCTTGTAGATGGAAGCCCGGGTTTCATTTTCGAGGATCTGTTGATTAGTCAGAGTGGAACCTGGGACGATAATTTTCTGTTGGAGGAGGGAGTAAATTGCCCGATTGACTTCAAATTCAGGGGCTTTTACCTTCTGAAGGCAGGAATCGAAAAAATAGGAATCAAGCTGAAAGGTGATGTTTTTCTTTAGGATATCTTTGATATTACCGAGCACCGCCTCTTCCAATGTCGTTAAATTGCTATCTGGCATTTTGACACTGGACATTTAGGGAGGAGCCTCCTGTAGATCTTCGAGAAATTCATCGAGCACTTTTGTGCGCCGTTCAGATGGGAGGATTAAGAGCGTGTTCAAGAGTTCTATTCTTTCTTCCTCAGAGATGGGCAGTTTTTCCAATTTGGTTATTAGGTCAGGCGTCAGGAGCGTAAAACGTGTTTTTAGAAATTGGGCTAATTCGGGATCTTCAATTTGAATTATCTTTCTCGGATCGGTCCGTAATTCAACTAATTTTTGTTCCAATTCAGGCGAATAGCCTAAGGCTCTCGTGATCCAGGTCGGTTGTGCTGTTAATTTTTTCCCTTTTGGCATACGTTCTTTAGGCGCTGGCCTCGGTTTAAATTCGCCAACACCCTTTCTATAGGTAAAGATTCCAGCAACTACGCCAATGGCAGCACCAATCGCAATGATGATAAGAAGCCATAATAAATTGGGAGGAGTGGTCGTAGGTCCAACTTGGGCAGTCAATACATTTGACGGCGCACTCGTATGCCCGAAAGTATCGATGGCCAGGATATAGAAATGATGTTCGCCGGCGGGAAGATCGAAAAGCAGGAAATAAAGCGAGGTAGTATTGGCTATATTTATATCATCTTGATAAAGGAGATAGAGGACATCGGTTAAATCGAACGCCGGCAGCCAGGTTAAAGTCACATCATATTCATCGACCGTTGAAGATAGATTTGAGATGAGAGGAGGGGTGTTATCAGCTGTAATCCGAGCAGTAAGGATTCGTTCATTCAAGAGCGAATCTAATCCTTGGAGAGTTATGGTCCAGTGCCCATCGGGTAAGGCGGAGATGTTGGTAAAACTCCAGGATTCGTTTGTTCCCCAATTTGCGGACCAAGTGACGGATATAGTGAGGTTCGAACCAATAATAGAAACACTCTGGACTCCGACCATGTTATCGAGAGCCGTTCCATTAACCCAAATGGAAGCACCAGTTTGAGGAATCCATGTTGAGGGCGCCTGGGTAAGGGTCGGACCCAGAAAATCATAGGCGATATAGCAATTTAACAGGCAGGAATTATTTGCAAGATCTGTCAGTTGGAATTGAATGAAAGATTTTTCGCCTGCACTCAATTCAGGAAGAGGGGTGATATTGAAAAATGCCCAGTTAGAAAGTGATCCGACGTTAGTACTCCAGTTGATCCCACCAGTTATATTGGTGAATTGAATGAAAACATTTTGGAGTCCAATTCCGAGATCCCAAGCGCTCCCATTAACCCATATCCGCCCCGCGCTATCTAGCACCTGAATAGTTGTGAAGTAGGTAGGTACGGCTTGGGAACCATTTGGAGGCATCGTATCCACAAAAATATAACAAATTAAGACAATAGAATTATTAGCAGCATCAGTAATATTTAGTGAAATTGCATAAACAGCATTTGCAGGAGTATCAGAAAGGCGAGTTGTGTTTCTGAATGCCCAATTCGAGAGGGTCCCTATATTGATGCTCCAGGTTGTACCGCCTGTGACATTATCTCCGATAATGCGGACCGATTTTACACCCGAGCCGGCATCGAACGTCGTCCCATTAATCCAGATGAAATGGTTCCAATCACCCTTCTGAGGAGCACGAGATGTGGGATTCTGAGTTCCAGAGGGATTTAGGGTATCTACAATTAAGTAGCAGGGAAGTTGATAGGTATTACCTGCCTTGTCCGTGATTCTAACTATAATTTCATATTTTGAGTTTGCAGGTGTATCTTGGATTGCAGAGCGATTGGAAAAAGCCCAACTTGAGTTGGTCCCTAGGTTCAGGGTCCAACTCGTGCCGCCCGTAACATTATCAGTGATTATCGTGACATTTTTTACCCCAGAGCCGTAATCTACCGCCGAACCATTAATCCAGAAGAATCGATTTTGTGGAAGGGAAGTCTCTGGATATTGAGATCCCCAGGGTGGCGTCGCATCGACCGAAATATTACAAACGAGAATAATATTGTTTCCAGCTTGGTCTGTGATGGACACATTTATCTGATAAAATTCATTGGGCGCGTTTTCTTGAATAGGTGTGAGATTATAAAACGCCCAGTTGGTAGCGGATCCAACATTGGTGGTCCAACTTGACGAGGTGTTTGAGCCGCTTATAATGATATTTGACGGCAGAAGACCAGAGCTAGGTGAGGGATCAAAGGCTGTCCCCCTAATCCAAATCACTTGACTAGTTTGAATGTATGCGGAAGTTAAATTCGCCCATTGGGCTGCTGAGGGGGGTTGGGTATCTATTGTGAACCAGCGGTTAATGACAAATTCGGTTCCAGTAGAGGTATTATAGAAAATCTGGATTTGATATGTGGCATCAGCCCACATCAATATGCTAGAATTTGTATAGGCAGAGCCATTGAAAAGTAAAGTCTCATTATTAGACCAAACGATGTTTTTGGATCGCCACCAGACCGTGTTGAACACGCTATTATTAATAGCGATAATTGGCACTGATTGATAATTGTAGGTTGTGCTTTTTGGAGAGAGTACCTCTAGAGGTTTCGGATAAGCATAATTCAAGGCCGTGTAAAAGATATGGGTAATGGTAGGATAGATGGTGGGATAGTTCATTTGCATCCAAACAATGTGGATCTGTGAATTAAAAGGGTCTATTGCGAAATTAGAAGCATTTACATACATTTCGAGAGGCGTTACATCGATTATATTGCCAAATGAGCCATAGGTGTTGTTTATAAGTACGATTTTCATCCAGGACAGATCAGGATACACTAGTGATGAGTTGAACGTCCAAGAAATGAAGACGATGTCGGGGTCAGGCGTTTCATCTAATTGAATGCAGGGATGGACATCGTTAATTGGGATATTGCATGAAACGTTCAGGGGCGAGGAAAAACTGCCGCCGCTATTGTTAATATAGAAAACTTCTGATTTAGAAGGAGTGCCTTCACCTCTCCAGGCAATATGAACAGTGCCCGTTGAATTCACTGCAATGGAGGGTGTGATGTCATCTCCAAGTCGTTTAGAAACATTCAAGGGTGTTGAGGCAATGCCGTTCGAGATGCTTTGATACATTACTTCAAAATTTCCAGGTACTGCATAGACGTAAGCGAGATGGAGGACGTCACGCTTATCTATTGCCATTGCCGTAATGCTAGTAATATTATAGATTCCCGGAGTAATTTGTTGGGGCGGATTGAAAGCCCCCCCAGTATTATTCGTATAATAAAGATTCCAAGCGAAACCTCCTGTAGCATTCAAGCCGGTCCAAATCAGATGCACAATATTTTTAGAATCCACGGCTATGATTGGAAAGACATTATACGGGGATGGGGAATCTACGACGATAGGAGAATGAAATTGACCGCCGGTGTTATTTGAATACATTAGTTGTAATTGGCCGAGATAATAGTTTTGACGGGCCCAAACTAGGTGAATATTTCCGGCTGTATCGACTGCGGGATTCACTATGGAGTCATCACCGAAGAAAGAGCCAGAAATATCTTGCTGATTGCCGAAATGCCCATTAAGATTGTTATCATAATAAATTCGCCCGTATCCTGTGGGATTGCCAGCCCAGAAAATATGCACTTTACCGGGTTGAGTGACCACAACTTTCGGTAACAGATTTTGACCGAGGTTATTGGAAATATTTAGGGGATAAGTCGCCATTACTCGGAACGAAATTTCCCGGATAGCCATTTCGGAGGTTGAATCGTTAGCAAAGACTTGAAGATGGTAGGCCCCATCTGACCAGGAAATAGTATCATTGATGTAATGTGTTCCATTCCAAGGCAGTGGTTGATTTGAGGTCCACCCGGCTCCTTTGTTGTATCGGAAAGCAATATAGTCTACGGATGTGTATCTTGAGACAATGATTGGAAATGTTCGATAGTAATAGGTTCGATTCTCTGGCGAATTCAATTCAACCCAAGGGCCATAGGTATCAACGGTAAATACCTCTTTCTGGAAGAACATTTCTCCCTGCGAGTTATTGGCAAAGATTTGAACGATATTAGTGCCATCACCCCAGACAGGCGAATAATTTATGAAATGAGTGGTATTATAGTTCAGGGTATAGTTGTTTGACCAGCTGATTCCATTGGTGCTATTGCAATACCAAGCCTGTTCGATGGGGGTTGAATTGGTGATCACAATCGGAATTGTATTGTAGTAATAAGTCTGGTTTTGTGGGCTTTGAACGGTGAAGTAGGGCTTCGGGCGTAGAGGAACATTGGTCGCCTCAACATTAATGGTATAATAATACCCCATGGTGATATTGATGAAGCCTCGTATTAAGAGCCCTGACGAGGTTTCATAGTATAAAATTGAAGATCCGGACAGTTCCGTTAATTTCCAGCACTCTAATGTTGTATTGAGGATGTCCAAATAGGCTATGCCCGATACATTGAAAGTTCTATCTGTCCCTAGTCGCCCTACTAAGACTTGATCATTTAACGTCACATTTTTCGGGATAAAAATATGGTCATGCACATTTGAGCCCCAAAAATAGTAGGCGGGGGTAGTCAAGATGCGAGTAGCATTATCGGTGAGCCAATCCCCATATCCATATTGGCTATCGTAATGATCATCGGAATAAATATTCCCTTCCACAAAATGGTAATTTTCCGTCCCGTTCCAAGGCGTATAGGTTACTACGTTGAAGATTCCACTCCAGTTATAATACATCCCGTCAAATAAACAGGTCTCTGGGACACTGCCTATAATGCAAAACTTCGCGTTGTTTTCTTCTATGGCGTTTCCGACCGTGTCATTAGCCCAAATATCAATATAGTAGGTGCCATTAGGTCTGCCGGTTGAGTCCCATGTATTTGCATATAAAGTATCATTAAACGCCCCGTCATTATGGGCTCCATCATCAAAGAGCGTTAGATTCTGAATATTGGTTTCATCCGGATATTGAATATACGCAATAACAGCGCTGACATTGGTCATATCAGTCACGTTTACTTGGATCCTGAAAAGTGTTCCACTTAAGCCGACAGAGGGGACGACTCGAGGGGCTTCAATCGATGGTGCAAGCCGATCCTTTCCCGTAGAACCTCCTGCAAAATACATAGGACCACCCATTATACTCCCCATCGCCAAATCGAGGTATCCTGTCCCCATACCATCAGTAAACACACCTTCAACGTCATACCAATTATCACCAATCAAATCGGGACAGCTACTATAATTAAAAATCATATTATTCCCAGTAATATAGGCAAAACTATCATCATAGTAAGAAGAGGAGGTCCATGCGGTCCCATTCCAAAAATAATTATCGGAGTCTCGTCGAATAGAACACATTGAAAAACCCATAGCCACTGAAAATTGAAACATGATTTCATATTCAGCAGTCACATTGTCATGGTCCTTATCAATCATGGCTTGATAAATATACGTCCAACCAGACGTTGTTCCAGAGGCAGGAATGCCGACGAATGTGACATTTAGCAGGCTCATGGAACCATTCTCATCAATTGTTGTAATATCAATCGGATTATGAGATGCAGGACTACCCGTAAAATCTGTCACATCACCCGAGGCATCTGTCCAAATAACCGCTTTACTCTGTAATTTCGCATCTGGATTTAGCATACATTTCAGCAAATCCGACCTTGAAAATGGTAAGAGTGGTAAAATCAATAAAAATATAATTAAAATTGAGAAGAAAAGATTTTTATGGTTCATTCTAATGTCTCCTTCATACTTTAAATGCTTTTATAATATCCTGTTGTTGCTCGTAGGTCATGGGTTTCATCCTTTCTAACAAGTCTTTTCGCATTTCCTCAGAAAGAAAGGAAATAGATTGGAGAATGGTTCTAAGCTCTCCCTCTGTCAATGGGTTTTTCACGGGGATTTCAGGGATGGCGGGTGGTGGTAAAGATGCTTGCCCCGAAGAGACAAAGGGTTTAGATTCGGGCATTACAGCAAGGGTGGGTTCTGCTTTTACATGCGCACGTTGATCTTTCGGTGCAATTATTTCCTTTTTTATTGCTTTTGGTCCTTGTTTTTGAGGAAGTTTTGGTGCAGATCGTCGCCTCCTGCGTCCCATAGTATACATGATGATAGGAATTGTCACTGCAAGTGCCGCCGCTATAATTAACGCTATAAGCATATCTGAGAATGAGACTCCGCCGCCTCCACCGCCAATCTGAATGATTGGCCCGTTGATGGTTCCCATAGCGGGGTATTGAGTGCTGTTTAACCCGTCAGAAGTGGTGAAATAGAATGTATGCGAACTGTTAGAGAGGGATGTGGCAAAAAGATAATCGACACCATCTATGAAATTAGCATCACTTGGATTAGCTTTGACCATTGCATGCGGAATACTATCTATTACCACATAGATACTTGTCGGGGGAGTATTCTCAGCATCCTTATAAGTGACTTTAAAAATGAAAATAGCGGAGGGGGCACCAATAGGTGGTAAAACGGTTCCGCCCGTTAGGCTCGGTGGTTGATTTGGAGGCGGATTTACGGTAGGTCCATCGAATGAGTCTGAAATTGGCAATCGAACAGATACATAGCCATCTGACGCAGTGAAATAGTGAGCATAATGCCCTTCATCCAAAGAAATTGAATACACATAAATGCACCCGTCTCTATATTCCAAATCACCTGAATTCTGTTTCGTCATTGTAAAGGTGCCAACCCCATTAATGGTAAGGTTCATCATCGAGGGGGGATCGTTGTTAGAATCCGTGTAATTAATCGAGAAGGTGAAAACTGTAGAAGGAGTTCCAGTTCCAGGGGTTAGGCTAGGATTAGATAGGATGGGAGAATAGTTTGGAACTACGTTAGGTCCAGCAAAGCTTCCTGCAGATGGTGATCTAGCAGGGAGTGCACCATCGGATGCTGTGAAATAATAATTGTAAGTCCCCGGATCTAAGGTGGTTTTGAATTCATAAATACACCCATCGGTGTAAACAAAATCGGCGTATCGCTTTGTCAGTGGGTGGCCGGTCCCATTAATATACACTAGAATCGAGCTGGGCGGATTGTTATTGGCATCTGTATAAGTTATCTCGAAAGTAAATTCTGTATAGAATGGGCCACTTAGCGGATTCACTGCGGGACTGGATAGAGTGGGTGCATAATTGATAGGGGGTATTTGACCCGGATTCCAATTTTGCCAGGAGAAGGTCTCTGGGACGGTGGTACTCCAATCATTTCGAGTATGGGTATCCGTTAATGAATGCCGATACATATTACTTAATACTGGAATATTGATACCACTGCCAAACCATAACGTGCCAGGCGGGGTATCTGCGGAGAAATCGTTCCAGCACATGAAATCCACCACTTCTCCCAGATTATTCACAATAGCTACGGCACCGGATTCGCCATTCCACCAGACTAAATTAGCCCCAAAGCCCAAGTAGGTTTCATTCACATAGCCTCCATTCCAGAAGACAATGAAGTCGTTTTTATGGAAGATCAACCCAGCAGGAAAAGACGCTGTCCAATAAAGCGTATTTTCGCGCCAGAGAACCAATGACCAGCCGGTCATATCCTGATCAGGACCCAAGTTCAAGAGCTCGACGCGTTCATATGCTAAAGTCACTTCATTTACTAAAATCGTTTCATTGTAGGGTTGAACTTCAGGTCCTACATACAGCGGGCTCCCCACGGTATCAAATCCATCGGATGTGTTGAAATAATAGACATAGGTCCCCAGCCCTAAGGACATGGTCCCATTATAGAAATAGATCGCGCCGTCAATAAAATCAATGTCAGATGGATTTACGGGCTCCATCTGGTGAGTGGTGCCATTTATTGTGAGACTCACATAGGTCGGCGGGTTATTATCTAAATCAGTATAATTCACATAAAACTCAAAGAGGGTTGGTTCGAATCCATGATATGGAAGGACTTCCGCATTGAAGAACATTGGAATATATTCACTAACGAGCATTAGGGGAGGTCCAGTTAAATTGGTGGAACTTGGATATCGCGTATTGAAATATTGGTCATTACATGTGAAATAGTAAGTAAAATTCGTAGGAATAATAGTGGTATATTCATAAATACAGCCATCCACATAATAGCGATCCGCTGGATTTTGCTTAGCCATTGGGTAGGAGATTCCATTGATCACCACATTAATAGACGCTGGTTTGTAGTTTTCAGGATCCGTATAGTTGATTCGGAAGGTGAAGGGGGTGGTTGTGTTCCCTTGAGAAGGAGTTAATTCGGGATCGGATAAAATAGCAGGTAGAACGTTTTCATAAACACGCTGGGTTGCGTTGTAATATAACATTATCGCAAAATCATTGATGGATGTATTCAATCCAGGGTATAGATTGTAATGAATCCCATCGCCATAATTTAATCCGACCACTTGGTAGCCATCCAATGCACTTACAAAATCGTATTGGAACTTTATGGCTCCCGTTTCATATAAAATCACCTCAAAGGTTGATGAAATAGTGCCACCTATGGCATTTATTCGCATATTCACCCACTCTACAATGAGCCGGTTCGGATTACTTTTGGTCGTCAGATAAATATCCATTGCCTCGCCAGTTGCGACGGGATAAAAGGACTCGAGATAGGGCAGAATATAACGCTGATAATAACTACTTGGTACAGTCATCCATGTTGAGGGGTTATAGCCTGCAAAACTCAGGTAGCCATTAGCGCCGATATTGACTTCGGTATAAGTTTGATTATAGAAGGGAAATAGAAAAGGGAGGTCCCAGCCTAAAATGGCCGAATTCTGGCTCATATAGAGATCATAACCAGTTGTTGCGTCAACCCACTGGTATTGGACTGGAAAATACATCATATAATCATGCATTTCAGTGGTCACCGTCGGCCCTTGGATTTCACCGGCAAGCGGATACGACGTCGGATGGACTCCGTCGGAGGCATTGAAATGATAATAATAGTTGCCGTATTCCCCGAGCATAATAATGTATTCGTAGATAACGCCGTCCATCCAATTAATATCCAATTGGTTTCGTTTTGACATAATATGAGAGGTCCCATTGATCGATACTGTGATTGACGATGGAGGATTATTATCACTGTCACTATAATTAACCTGAAACGTGAAAACGGTCAAATCCCACCCCTTGGTTGGTATTACGACCCCATTATTTAATGCAGGGGGTGCGAGATTTCCGTATCGAACGAGCGGACCGGTAATAGGGCTTGAAGAGGGATAACGAATTCTAAAGCGCCCATCATTCGCTTCATAATAATAGGTAACATTGCCCGAAAGGACTGTTGTGAAATTATAGATGCATCCGTCTATATAGTTACTATCAGTTGAATTTTGTTTATTCATTTGGAACGCAGTTCCATTCAAAATTATTCTCATATAAGTGGGAGCATAATTATCTCGGTCTGTGTATTTCACGGTAAAGGTGTAGGGGATTGTCATATTTCCGCTGCCGGGATTCAAAGTCGTGTCTGATAGAACTGGGGGGTATATATTATCGGTAATAGCTATCGAATAACTTCCATTAGCGCCATTTTCATTAGTGATAATCAGGCCAAAAGCATTTAGGGAAGAGAGTTTAACTATTACGGATTCAGAAGCGCCAAGTCCGCCATTAGATGAAGAATTAAGGGCGAGCGAAAGTCCACCAGTTCTATTAAAGACATATACTCCTACATCGAGTCCGCTGCTGGGAGTTACATTGATTTGATAGAATCTATTAATTTGATGCCCTGTTAATTGATAGATATTGATTAATTCAGAGCTCGTTATTGTTCTTTGATAAGAATTCAAGACAGTGAGAGTTTCGCTACTGTTCTGCATTTCAATGCGATAATTTCCTTGGCCAAAGGTTTTAAGAACTCTACTAAAACGGTATTGAGAACTTGTAATGTCATACCTATTTAACGCTACTAAATCAATATTCGCCCCCGATATAGAAGATGAGGCACTTAATTGTGTTAGATTATAGGTTGAATAGAGGTCCAAATCAAAATCGGCGCCTACGGGAGGTCTCATTGCGACGGCTGCCCAATTTGTTTGGCTGTAGCGAAAATAATATTGGTCAATATCATTAGTTGAATTTAGGCTATAGACTTGAGGAACGTCATTCAAGATGCGATAAAAGACAAAAGGTCCTGAAAAGGCACCAACCGAGGGGAGTCGAGTTGAGCGTTCAAGATCCGAGGTATTAAAGTAGTAGAAATAATTTCCTTCATTAAGAGTGAGCGTTCGTTGGAAGACACAGCCATCTACATAATAATTATCAGTGGTCGTTTGCTTTGCCAGGGGATATGTAATACCATTTAGAATTAGATTAACAGCGAGAGGCGCATTATTGTCCAAATCAGTATAGGTGATTCGAAATATATAGGAACTGAGTGTTGATGACCAATTAGCTGATAAATATCTATTAGTCAGAGTGGGATTAAAAATATTCGTATATTGAACGGTTGGTCCTGCTATTTCACCGCTTGTGGGGTAGCGCGTCCAATAGCGACCTTCGGTGGCATTGAAGTGGAAGGCATAGGTGCCATTGGGGAGATACGTGGCATATTGATAGAGTGCGCCGTCCGTATAATTAGTATCAGCTGCATTGACCTTAGTCATTTTATACGATGCCCCATTCAATGTTAAGGAGGGTCCATTTAACGGCATGTGCTCATCGGTGTAGAGCAGTGTGAAATTATAGAGGTTTGTAAGATTGCCCACCGTTGGAGTGACTTTACCCGCGCTCAGAACTGGTGGAGAATAATCGGGCGCATTAGTGCTAGTTACCCCTATCGTATAGGTCCAACCATAATAGTTACAATAGAAGGTGCCGCTAATTAGCAAACCTGAATTTTGATCATAATAGGCAACACTTCCCTGAGTATCTGTCAATTTCCAGCAGGTCCAATCCTTGCCCAAGCGATTGACGATACCGGTGCCAGTGATATTAAAAACATGGTCACCATCTCTATAAACTGCAATACGTGTAGTGTCATATAAGGAAAGATTGTTCCAGATCCAAACCCAGTCACGCGAATTTGACCCCCAATAAGTTGAGCTTGGATAAAATCGCGTTAGATTATTTACATTTTTGGCGTCAGTATATCGGCTATAGTAATAATACCACCCATTATTCTGAAAAACATTTCCGGTTGGATTGGAGTAATTCTCGTTGCCATTCCAAGAAAGTGAATTTCGAGTGCCGCTCCAAAAGTAATACATTCCGTTGAAAATCATAGGGGTTGCAGGGTGTGGAATCCATACAGTTGGACCGAGATAAAGAGTTGAATTACAGGCGAATTGCCCATCGCTTGCGTTGAAACAAAAATTATAAACGCCCGGATTTAATTTGGTTGAATAAACAAAGATACAACCATCCATATAATTGATATCAGCCGGATTCTTCTTGACCATTGAATGGACGCTTTGATTCAAGATGAGATTAATAGCAGAAGGCGGATTGTTATCTGCATCGGTATAAGTAACTTCAAAAGTGAAAATTGTACTGTTATGGCCTCTATTTGGGGAAACAAGCCCATTAGAGAGAGTAGGGCTAGCAATATTGAACTGATTTACAGGATAAGGACCTGTATAATTGCTTGAACTTGGAACTCGGGCAGAATATTTATAATCATACGCTTCAAAATGAAATTGATGAGTTGCGTTTGTTAAGGGCGTAATATATTGATAAATACACCCATCAGCATAATTAGTATCACCTGAATTTTGTTTGATCATATTATATACGGAATTATCAAGGTGAAGGTGTACCCATGCTGGTTGTACATTATCGGGATCGGTATAGTTTGCTGAAAAAGTGAAATAAGTTGAGGTGTTACCCGATGGGGGGATCACTTGCCCATTGTTTAGAGTGCAAGGGAAAAAATTCAAGGCATTTGTAGCGGATACTCCAATCGAAAAGGAATACGTATAGGGAGTATACGGAAAACGGAAGTCTCCATAGATTAGAAGCCCCGTAATTTTTTCATAATACGCAACACTCCCAGAGGACCCTGTTAAATACCAACATAAGTAGGTCTTCCCCAGAGCGCTCCGATTAGCTTCACCATTCACGGTGAATGTTTGTTCTGAACTCATTGGAATGGCAATGAGAAGGGTCGAGCCGAGTGTAACATTATTGAAGATCCAAAAGGGATCATGCCCAGTCCAAGCGCTGGAGCCACTTACTAGCGCTAATAGGCGACTGGCATTATCCACAGTTCTTGTACCAGCGCCGAAATAAGTATTTGTGGAACTAATTAGGAATAACCTGCCACTCTGGTAAGTATAAGTTTCAGTTCCACTCCATCCAAAACTGCCTAAACCAATTATTGTGATACTTCCACTCCAAGAATAGTACATGCCATTAAAAACAATAGAATTGGCATTCTCTTTAATATCGATCTCATTATCTTGGTTTAAATGAGTGGAATTAATGGTAAATAGGTTCAAATTGAAAAATCCTAAATTTGAAAAGAGCAAAATGGTAAAAACGAAACCAAAATATAATTTCCGGGAATTAATACGTCTCAAGCTCTCACACACCAAAAATTAGGTATTATTAACTTGAAAAATTCTTTATTATAAAGATAATTAGATCATTATTCCGCAAAAGGTTGTAGTGGTAATTACGCATGGTGGATAAGACGATTCAAAAAAAGATGGAGACAGTGAAAAAGAGCCTCCAAGGGAAAAAAGTTCTGGTTGCTTTTTCAGGGGGAGTGGATAGTACAGTAATGGCACGGCTTGCCTTGGAGTTTTGTGCAAAAGTTTTAGCAGTAACTGCCAATTCCAAAATCGAACCTCCGAATGAATTGGAAGCGGCAAAATGTATAGCCAAAGAATTGGGGGTTGAATGGGAGTCGATAGAAATTAATCCATTAGTAAATCCGAATTTTCATATGAATCCTCCTAATCGATGCTATTTCTGTAAAAAGGAAATAATGACCGCATTGTTGGCCCTAGCGAGAAAGCGAAACATGGATTATATCATCGACGGAACAAATTTTGATGATTTGAAGGACTTTCGTCCTGGATATCGGGCCGTTCAGGAATTAACTATCAAGTCGCCCTTGGCTGAGGCGGGCATAACCAAGCAAGAAATACGGCTCATTGCGAAAGAATATAATTTAAGCGTTTTCAATAAACCAGCAATGCCATGTCTTGCATCCCGAATTCCGTATGGAAGCGAAATAACCGAACAGAAATTGACAATGATTGCAGAAGCGGAGTCTATAATTAAGACCCTTACTAATGTGTCAGTCGTGCGGGTTCGGCATCATGGAACTATTGCAAGAATTGAAGTGCCCCCAGAAGAACGTGTTAAATTTTTTAACCAACAGGTCCTTGATCAAATAACTGCAGCCTTAAACAAGCTGGGGTTCGTGTATGTGACGTTGGATTTGCAGGGGTATCGAAGCGGCTCCATGAATGAGTCGCTTAAGGAAGCGCCCTAGACAGCCTTCAATAATTTCCTTAAATTCCAAGGCTATATAAACCGGGGTGAAATTCTAGTCATACGATAATCAACTCGAATATACGAAAGAAGTTGATATTGAAATCAGGGTTTGTATGGCGTACCCTTTCAGAAATCAGGGATATCAAGTGTGCAACGGGAACATCCGGAGAGAATTTCCTTCAGCGGTCGATTTAAACGAAACCAAACAGTATCTACTGGATATTGCTAAGAATATCTTGATTAAACAGAAAAGCCAACTTTACCCTTTGGATTTATTCACCATTGCCAAGACAGAGCAGAAATACCCAGAAATGGAATTATTTCAGAGTGTTTCTGAGTTGTATGATGAAAAATGGATTGTTCCCGGCGAGAATATCACTAAGGATAAGGTACTCGAGAGTTGCGATTGCTTAAATATATATAATTTTGTGAGCGTGAATCCTGGTTGCGATACATTGGATATAATGAGTGGGCTGAAAATCTCCTTTCGAAAATCCTTAAGAAATCTTGAAGTTCTCTTCAAATTCGGCTTCATTCGCGCCCGGGTGTTTTCCCAATATTACCTTTATTATCTAACCTCATCTCCAGAACAGTTGGATTTGGTCTATCGGCTTTCCCGAAAGAAAACAACTGCGAAGATTCTGAGAGTTTTTTTAGAAAAGGAGGGGCTATTCACGATATCGGAACTGGCTAGGGCAATCAATAAGTCCAGTGATTTCATTCATCAAAAATTTAATCGCTTGGTTCAAGCTGGAATCCTTTCGCAAGTTGCGAATGAGCCAACCAAATACCAACTTAATCTGACCAAAAAGGAATCCCAAGAAATTTTAAAGCATCTAAAGAGCCCATAAAAAAGTTGTCAAGGGATTATTCATCCAAATGTGTTAAGACATTTCTTAATTCAAGAACGCCTTGCTTTAGAAGTTTTATAGCATTCTGTAGCGATTGAATAGCATGCGGATCTTCAATTTTTGCCTGTATTTTAGTAAAGGACTTCACATGATCTTCCAAATGCTTTATATTATGGTCAATATATTCCTTTAATTCCGCAATATCTAACTCTGCATGGAGTTCATCAGAATGGTCATGATCTTCATTATTATGATGGTGAGGCACCATAATTCTTCACTTCCCAAATAAGTATATCGTATCTGAGAGTATCAAAATTGGAATAAAAGAGAAAAGAGGGGTGGTTATTCAATTTTTTTAAGCATCATCTATGGGTTTCTCTTGGCTCTCTTTGTACGCTTTAATATCTTTACTAACTGCTTCTAAATTAATAATTTTAACGAAATCAGCCGTATTTTCGCAGGAATCGGAAATCCGTTCAATATTTTCAATGAGCTCATAGATATTGAGCGCGACAAAGGGAGGAGTTTGATTATAGGCAGGCTGGTTTAATTCTTGGAGGAGTCTATAATGGACTTGATCTACTTCGTGTTCTAATTGGTTTATTTTTAAAACGCTCGAATCAACTTCTTCAGTGGCGCCCTCTATTTCAATTTCGATGGTGTTTCTCAGTGTCTCGGCTCCCATGATAGATTTGTCGATCATTTCTAAAATTAAATCTTTAATTTTTCCTGCGAACTCAGGTTTGAGAATAGAGAGACGTCTTGCCGCTGCATTTGCGGCATTTGCGACATTATCCAAACGACCGATGAGGTGTGCCAGGTCATTTCTCACCTTGGGTGATATCTCACCCTTGGCTAATTCATATAGAACTTGCCGTCTCAAATCATCACATTCATGCTCAATCTGGCTTACTTTCTGAATTGAACTCATGGCGCCTTTTAGATCATCAGCAAAGAATAGGTTTAACGAATCTTTAAACTGGACAACGCAATTATATGCCTTTTTGGCATGCTCTTTAATTGTACGAATTACCTTTGCCTCACGTCTATTCCGGAACCATTCTAACAAAGAACCCATAACATTACCTCAAATCTAAATGATTATTAATTTTTATTTCGCGTGTTAATTATATCAACGTCATATGTAGGTATTATTTTATGAAATATTTATTGAAAATTAGATTTGACATGCTTCTTTAAAAATATAGTGCGAACAATACTTTATTGGGGAGAACTAAAAAGAGCGAATCAAATTTTTAAAGAAATTGGAGTCAAATGTAATTGATAATTTTAATAATGTGATTAACAATTTTTGAATAAATTCAGAGAGAAAGGTTGACCGAATAATCAATTATCGGGTAAATTTAGAGTACTTGCGGTATAAAATATAAGATTTTGGAATTGATTTATCTTGGATAAGAAAAGGATAATCATATTATTAATTTATATTTTAATAGGAATTGGGCTAGGATTAGTTTTTGGATATATAACAGGAGTAGCAACATCAATTGTGGGATGAAAAAGTAAAAGTGGATTTGAAAAATTGGGAAGCAAATTTCAGCGAATCCAACGAAAGAGTCGCACAATCCTTCTAATATGTCTGGTATTTGGATTTGTAATTGGATATCAAATTGGTTTTATGTTGGGTGCTGAAATACCAACGGACGATACTCTTACCATGGTCTATAGTTCGGAGAAAAAAGGCTGGATTGAAGATTTAGTCGTTCCCTTTAAAGAATGGTATTATCAACAAACAAACCGCACTATTGCTGTTAATTTTCGCGCTTTAGGTTCTCTTGAAATGGTTGTGGCCTTAACAACGGGAGAGATCAAGCCTATACTTTGGAGTCCAGCTTCGGAATTACAATTAACTCTTTGCGATAAGACTATTCCAAACATAATTAATCATTCAGATGTGCATTCTTATATTTATTCACCTACTATAATCGGAACCTGGAATAATACGCCTTATGCTAATATGAAAGGGTTTGAAGATCTAAGAAACTTTGCGATTCAACCGGGCAATCTTCGATTTGCACACACGGATCCGCGGCAATCAAATTCAGGGTATACAGGGGTGATGATGGAGATTGCAGCCTATTTCAATTCCACAACGCACTCATTTTACAATGCAAGTCAGCTCGTTGTAGCGAATTTGACAGATGCCTCCTATATCAACGATAATTTGGCAAACTGGTTAAGAGATATTGAACAAGAATGCGATTATTATGGGACATCTACCGGCTATTTAGCGGAGAAAGCGAAAAATGATTATGATGTATTTTATGTCTATGAGAATATTATTATTGATTTGAACAGAGATCCCAATCTGCATAAGAAAGCCGTAGCGATATATCCTGAAGAGGGCCTTTTTTTAAATAACCATCCCTTCGCCATTCTCAATGCATCGTGGGTGACCAATCATGATAAAAATGTGGCACGCTTATATTTAGAATTTTTAGGGTTGAATTCCTCCATTGAGCAAGGCTTCAGAAGAGGCTTCCGCCCATTAGATCCAACCATTTTAAACAATGCCACATACAATCAGACATTTAATGAATATTTCAACGCCGAATACGGGGTTTCATATGCCCCATCATTAATGGTCCATGGAATTCCCCAAGATCCACTAGTGTTAAGTTATGTAGATGATGTGTGGTTAGAGGTTAGAGCAACTTAAGGTATGAATACAAATGGGACGATTAATCCAAAAAATCGAGAAAGGACTCTCCAGCAGGTTCTGTAGAATATTTGGAGACTCTTTCACCATCGGTTTTTTTATCCTGATTGTAATTATCCCAATCCTTTATATCTTTACGTTTGTAGGGAGTCAGTGGGGAAGCATTTATGACAATGTTTTTAATCATCCAATTACCGGAGATAAGCAATGGTTTGATTTATTAACCGCGCTCCTTCGATCTTTTGAAATTGCTGGGATTGTAACCATCATTGATGTATTTATTGGGCTTCCGATGGCATTAATTTTAGCGAGATATAATTTTTGGGGAAAGAAGTATATTGATTCGTTAATTGATTTACCATTAGCGGTTCCCACGGCGGCTTTAGGTTTTTCAATTTACTTGTTTTGGGGAACACAATATGGAATAAGCGGTCTATTTGGGCTAGAAACTGGGCTTTTCTCCGAAGGACCCCTTATGATCATACTGGTTCATATCGTTTTCACTTATCCCTATATAGTCAGAAATTTGAAAGAGGTGATTTTGCGGGTAGACCGCACCTATGAGCATGCCGCACGAAGTCTAGGGGCATCAGGCTTCACTGTTTTTCGCACGATCACGGGTCCGCTAATGAAAGAGGGATTGGTTGCAGGAGCAATTCTCGCTTTTACCCGCAGTTTAGGAGAAACAGGTGCCACAATGATAGTTTTTGGAGTAACTGAGACTTCGCCTATTCAAATAGTTGCTTGGCGGGAATTAGGCTTATTTGGACCTGCGGCCTTTCTGACCATGATCCTAGTATTAGTCGCACTTTTGCTTTTGCTCTTGTTGAAATTGATAACTCGAAGAGTAGGTTTACCTATCCACAAGGTATTCGTACGAACTGAACGTACCTTATCCAAGCCTATCCTCCGGAAGACCAGAAATGGCCTGATAGCCCTTATTTTTGTTATTTTTATTATTTTACCGTCATTATGGACATTTATATATATTGGGACTAATGGTTCAGCGGTCTATTCCCAAGTATTTTTAGGCAGCGACAATAAATTAGCGGAATTCTGGCTGAGTTTCACGTCTTCATTGTCTATTGCGGGATTAGCCACACTCATTTGCATCGTTTTAGGGATTCCAATGGCATTAATAATCGTCCGGCGAAAGTGGGGTAAGATAAAGGCAGTCCTTGATGCGTTAATCGATATACCATTGGTTATCCCATCGGCGGCACTTGGATTTAGTATTTTTGTGTTTTGGGGAACTCTAGGTCCATTTCCAGGTGGTGTGTTTTCGCCGGGCTATTGGTTAATCGTTTTAGTGCACATAGTTTTCTGCTATCCTTACATGGTGCGTGTGCTCATTCCGATTATTGCCAGCATCGATCCGGGATATGAAGAGGCCGCACGAACTTTAGGCGCACCTTCATTCACGGTCTTTCGCACTTGCACTTGGCCACTTTTAAAGCGTGGGATTCTGGCAGGTAGTATTATTACCTTTACGCGAAGTTTAGGTGAAACTGGAGCAACCTTAGTGGTTATGGGATTAACTCGAACAATTCCCGTGATAATTGTGGATTGGGTGGAAGCACAATCTTTAGCTGCTGCTGCTTTTGCTAGCGTGATTATTATAATATTTTCTTATGCCTTGATATTCTTCCTTCGGAAAATTACCCTTTCAGCTGAATAGGAGTATTGAAACATGCCACACATTGAAATAAAGAAGCTTTCAAAGAGTTATGGCAAAGTCAAGGCAATTGACAATGTAAATCTTGAAATCTTTGATAAGGAATATCTAACGCTGTTAGGACCCTCGGGATGTGGCAAAACCACTATTTTAAGAGCTATTGCCGGGCTCGTCCAACCAGATCACGGAGAAATCTTATTTGATGGAAAGGATATCACAAACTTGCCCCCTGATGAACGCGATATTGGGATGGTTTTTCAGCACTTCATGATTTTTCCGTTTTTGGATGTCTGGGATAATGTCACATACCCCTTGAAAATCAAAGGGAAATCTGACGCGGAAATGGAAGAGACTGCTGGTAAGGCGTTGAACCTCGTAGGACTGTCTCGCCATGTAAATGAAATGCCCGAAGACTTAAGTGCGCCCGAAATGCAAAAAGTAGGTTTAGCTCGTGCTTTTTCTACCGGATCAAAGTTACTGCTTCTTGATGAACCCTTAAGTGCTTTAGATACAAAGTTCCGTATGGATTTTCAACATGAATTGCGGAAATTGGTGAAGGGACTGGGTTTGACTGCTATTCATGTTACTCATGATCAAAGTGTTGCCATGAACATCGCGGATCGCATCGCCATCATGCGCAAGGGGCGTATCCTCCAAGTGGCGACACCCATGGACCTCTATTACCAACCAAATTCAATTTTTGTTTGCAATTTCCTTTCTAATTCGAATTTTATAGAGGGGTTTGTGGAGAAACAAGAGGAGAAGCAATCAGTTGTCCGGTTAAGGGGCTTCGGACCGAAAATAGCAATTCCGACAGATAAGTGGGAACGACGAAAACGCCTTGTGCTGGCAATCCGGAGAAATGAAATTTCCTTTGGGTATGAGGTTTCTTCTAAAACAAATATTCTAAATGGAAAAATTGTCAACGAACTTTTTCTCGGTGACAAAACCATTTTTCACCTGCGTTTAGAAAACGAGGATATCGTCGAGGCTGAAGTTTTAACCAAGGATATTCCAATGAGCATGGGTCACGAGGTAACTCTCACATTTAATATTGAGGATGTTATGACTTTTGAATATCCTGATAATTTAGAAGATGAATTAGCTTTGGAGTAAATTTATGAGTAAAAATAAAGATGCCTACGTTGAATTGCGGAACATTACAAAAAGCTACGAAAATGTCCCATTTCTGAAAAACATTTCATTAAAAATTCCCCATAATTCCTATTTCTGTATCTGTGGTCCTACGGGGTCTGGAAAAAGTACGCTTCTAAAAATAATTGCAGGGCTCGAAAAGCCGGATCAAGGTGAGATTTATATTAATGGCAAAAAAGTGAATGATGTCTTGCCTGAGGATCGGGGAATTGGGATGCTTTTTGAGCATATGACCTATGCACTCTTTCCGAATCTTTCGATTTATGAAAATTTGATTTATGGACCGAGAGTTCGGGGGGTAGCCGCTGAAGAAAGTAAAGAAACAGCTGCTGGAATGCTTCAGTTAATTATGCTTACAGAGAGGGCGAAAGACTTTCCAGAGGTTATGAGCGGGGGAATGAAGCAAAGGGTGGCTCTAGGGCGGGCATTAATGACGGGAGCTAAATTGATTTTGTTGGATGAGCCTTTAGGTGCATTAGATGCGAAGATTCGTCTCAATCTGCGTAAAGAGCTTGTGAACATGGTTAAGTCGGTAGGAGACTTAACAGTAATCCATGTAACCCAAGATATTGAAGAAGCTTTGATGGTTTCTGACTATGTTGCCGCGATTTTTGGGGGAAATATTCTTCAAATTGGCACCCCTGAAGAAATATATAAACACCCCAATTCCATTGAAGTCTGTAGTTTTTTCTCAACCTCCAATTTCTTTGAGGGAAGCGTAACAGGTCTTGAAGATGAAAATGTGGTCATTAATATGGAGGGAACGACGATTCGTGTTAAAAATCGTGCATTTTCCAAAGGAGATAAAGTCGTAATAGCAATTCGAGCTACGGATCTTTCCATTCAGAAACATAGGACATCAGATACGAATCAATTGGGGGGGAAGGTGCTTCGAAGCCAATTTATTTTAGGATTTATGCGGTATGAAGTGGAACTTGAAACCAAAAAGGTCATTGTGGTCAATCAACGTTATGAGGAAGGAACTGCGTTTAAAGAAAATAAAACAGTTATGATTACCTTCTTTCCAAGTAATATCTTACTCTTCCCGCATCCAGGAGAACCCCTTGAAAAAAAAGTAATAACCTAATTTTGAATACTCAGTTTTATTTGGATTCTGAAGAAGATGATGATTCCTCTGGGACCTCAGCGGTAATATCGCAGCCTTTCTCCTTAAATATCGCTGAGATTTTTATGGCCCCAATCCGCCCATAGGTTTGAAAGCTGGGAATGCAATTAAATTCACAGAAGGCAGTATCCGAAATTTGATCTTGCACCTTAAATTTTTTGAGGTTTTGTCGGAACAGCCGTTTACTCACGCATTTATCGATATGGATTACCGCCTTTTTGGGTTCATAGTCAATCCCCGTAATGCATTTTAGCGGAATCATATTTTGAGCCTGTTTGGTCAATTGATTTAAAAAAATGTCAAAAAATTTCTTAGAGCTCAGCTTCTGAATTAGCTTAGAAGCCATTTTTAGTCCAGTGCCTATTTTGGTTTGGAAGACCAGTTCATTTTTGGTAGCATAGTACTTCTCGATAGCAGCTTTTCCGTAATTGTCTTCCAGAAATTTCATCATGATTACGTGATGTTCTAGGAGCGTCTCCAAAGTAACTTGATACTTCTGGTTATCGTCCCATTCTGCTTTTTCCATTTCTTCACACCTTATGTCTTATAAAAATAATAGGAGTAGAGAGTTCTATGGTAAAATATTTTATAGGATAATCAATATAAAGGATAATAAAAGAGTGGTGACTCCTTTGGTAAAATATTTTCAATTCAATAAGCGGAAAATTACCGAGCCTCCCGGAACCTTAATTTATGTGGGAGAAGAAAAAACGGAAAAAGTTGGAATTACCGTATTTACCTTTGATGAAACGAATTATCAAGAGAGAAAAGTTGATGATCTGAATGAAATCGTCATTGAAAAGGACAACCCGACTATTACCTGGATAAACATTGATGGAATCCATGACACGAAAATAATTGAAGCAATTGGAAATAAATTTAATTTACATCCGCTTATTTTGGAAGATATAATGAATTCAGAACAGCGTATTAAAGGGGAAGAACTCGAGGACTCTATTTTTTTGGTTTTAAAAATGATTTATTACAGACCGAATACTAAGAATATAGCTATAGAGCAGATTAGTATCATTTTTGGCTCGAACTTTGTTATTTCTTTTCAGGAATGCCCAGGCGATATTTTTGATCTGATTCGAGACAGAATTCGTACTGGCAAAGGACGATTTAGAAAAGCGGGAGCCGATTTCCTTGCCTATTCTCTGATCGACACCATTGTCGATAATTATTTTATTATCTTGGAATCCTTTGGAGATAGGATTGAAGAAATTGAAAATGATCTCATCACAAATCCAGTTCCGGAAACGCTCCAGATAATCCAAACTTTAAAACGCGAAATTATCATTCTACGCAAATCGGTTTCACCATTGCGAGAGGTAATCAACAATCTGGAACGAGCGGAATCAGAATTGATTAATAAATCGACCAAGATTTATTTAAGGGATGTTTATGATCACATCGTAAATGTGATCGATACGGAAGAACTATTCAGAGACCTCATCTCAGGTAATTTGGATATCTATCTTTCAAGTTTGAGCCGCAAAATGAACGAAATAATGAAAGTATTGACCATTATCGCCACTATCTTTATTCCTTTGACCTTCATTTCAGGTGTCTATGGAATGAATTTTAGCCATATGCCAGAACTGGATTGGACTTGGGGCTATCCGTTAATCTTGCTAGTAATGGGCGGCGTGGGAATTGTGATGCTAATCTACTTCTGGAGAAAAAAATGGATGTAACTCTCATATGGCGAGATAGATTAAATTTTACTTTCAATTTTTTCGATTGTCCCATCCTTAAGATAGATAATTTTGTTGGTCATGTTAGCAATTAACGGATTATGAGTCACGATTATAAAAGTTTTTGATTTTTGTTCTTGATTTAATTTCTTGAGGAATTGAATAATTTCTATACCTGTTTCGGTATCTAAATCACCCGTTGGTTCATCGCCCAGGATAATACTTGGATTGTTTGCTAAAGATCGAGCGATTGCAACCCGTTGGCGTTCGCCACCTGATAATTCTTCAGGACGATGATGTAATCTTTTCTCTAATCCTAAAATGCTAAGAAGGTATTTTGCATGGCGTTCACGACTTTTTCGGGGGATTTTTGCGGCTATCATAGGCAATTCCACGTTTTCTAAGGCATTAAGAACTGGAATTAGATTATAGAATTGAAAAATAAACCCTATTTTATGGCGCCGAATCTTGGTCAATTGGGCATCATTCATTTTCGATATGTCATTTCCTTCAATGAGAACACATCCCTCAGAAGGCGTATCGAGTGCGCCTATAAGATTTAAAAGCGTAGTTTTTCCTGATCCCGATGGTCCCATAATAGATAAAAATTCTCCTGCTTTAATTTGTAAGGTAATATTTTTGATAGCTGTGACCTTCAATTTCCCTAATTGATAAGTACGCGTGACATTCATTAATTCTAAAACATAATTATGTGCCTTCATGTTTCATCCACCTCTTAACCGAATCATATCAATAATATTCGTTTTGTTTGCATTGTAAGCAGGAATTCCTGAGGATAATAATGCAACTACTAATAGAATGGTCCAGTAAATACCCAAGGTTGTCCAAGGGATGGTAAAAATGACCGCCATCCATTCGATGAACGGAAAATTATAAATTAATAAATAACCAATTATTATTCCAGTAATGGATCCAAATAAAATTCCGGTAATACTAATAGTTATAGTTTCTCCGAAAAACATTTGGAGAATTTGTCTTTTACTGATACCAATGGCACGAAGGATTCCTATTTCAGACCTTCGCTGGCGAATACTAATATTCATAGTGATTGCCAACCCCAGTAGAGAAACAATTAAGGCGATAAAAAGGATTTGGCTTAAAACACCATAGATAGTATTAATAATTCCACTATATTGTTCTACCGGCTTTCGAATTGATTCAATATCCCATTCATAAACCGTTCGATATTGCCCCAAAATTACAGTAAATTGGCTTCGGACCAGCCCATCATTTGCGAGGCTATCTAATCCCACTACCCACCCAACTAGGTTTGGATAAGAGGTAATATTATACCCAGTGAGTTTAAAGAAGGTCGACCATGAGAGAATGGCAATATAATGCGGAGGGGAGTATTCATAGTATGTATAATAAACGCCTGGCATTCTACCACATAATCCTACTATCTGCAATTTTGTGGTTTTAAATTCAGCAGAAGAAGCATTGATATAATCTCCTACAGTTTTATTGAGAGCATTCGCTAATTCATAAAACAGTATTGTACTATTCTCTTGATCGAGCTTATGAATAAAGTCATCTACGGATAAGCCTGTGGGATTTAAGGCTTGTAGCAATGTGGGTTCTTTGTGCAATTTTGCATAATCCGTTGTATTGATAATTATAAAGTGAACGTAATAATCGGATATATACTCGTCAATAATACAATTTGAGGATACTATGCGGAGGGGAACTAATAATTCCACATGGTTTACCCCTTTTAGATTAGCTGTATAGCTTAATGGTGCATAATCTGATCCCCATCCTACCCGCATGTCGCCTCCTACAGAAAGCTTCGCTCCAGGCAAAATCCCTGCACTTATCGATGACAGGAAGGTCGATATCATAATTAAAAAAGCTAATCCGAGAGCTATCATCGCAAAAGTATTTTGAGTTCGCCTGGGATACCGAAGGATATTTCGAGTCATAGCAGCTCGTAAAAAGCCTAGGATTGGCTTAAATAAATACGAAAGTCCAGTTATGATATAGGGTAAAATCTGGCATCCTAAACATACCATTCCTATCGTAAAAAACAAACCACCTATGAGAACTTCTCCGATTTGCATGAACTCAGAAAAATTCATTGTTTCAAAAAATAAAGCCTGAAATCCAATGAATAGTTCTAAAATGCCAAAAACGGTTAATACGATTCCAAAATATAGAAATTGAATTTTATGGAGAGATCGGATTAATAAAAAGAGACCTACCGCTAGAAGAAAAGCGCCTAAGGTAAAAAATAGAAAACTGCCAGTAAGAAAAGAAATATAACTCTTAAAATAGTTTATACATAGAAATATACCACTGATACTAAATAAAATGCCGATTAAAAATATAATAATTCTTCGCGCCGTCAAAATTCAAGTTTCCTCCATCTGTTGCGGATTCAGGGCTTTTATTACTTTTACATTTGCGGCGGACATCGCTGGGATCATCCCAAAAAGCATACTCACACCTATTCCAATACCCATTGAGAGAATTAAGGAAAATGCAGTGATTTTAATATAAATTTCAAAGTCTGATTTAAAAAAAGAGAATAGATCCATATTCATTGTTAAGGAGATCATTTTAAGGGGTCCCAAAAATAGGAAAGAGATTATAAAACCCAACAATAATCCTAATAATGCACCTATAAGAGATAGGATAGAAATTTGAGTCAAATAAATCCGAAATATCCCTGTTTTTGAAACTCCAATGGCTCTCATTATTCCAATTTCTTCCATCTGTTCCTCTTTTGCCACCTCAATCAAATTTTTTATTAGAATTCCACATACCAATAAAGAAATGGCAGAAAAAAGTGCGAGGATTGCCGAAAATAGGGTAAACATACCACTTATTTGATCTTGGAAGAAATATTTGATATTGAATCCGTAAAATTTTGTTGAATTAATTTCAGAATCTAAACTAGAATTAAACGCGGCAAGTATTGTTTGAATCGTAGAATCAATAGACTGAATATTTTTTGCATGTATAAGAAGAAGATTAACATAATTGGGGTAGAGATTAAAAATATATTTTTGTGCTACGCTAATATCTACATAAACTGCAAAATTTGGAGGGCGTAACTGCCACATTTCAGTAATTGGCGGGTAAAAAAAATCAAATGATTTCCCCTTGTCATCAATAATGCCCGTTATAGTTAAATTAACCCAAGTTGAAGAATTGGTTGCATCTATTCCTGGCCAAGGTTTGTCAGGAAAGATATACAGACTCTGTCCTATAGTTAGATTATAAGAATCTGCTAAAAATCGAGTGATAACGCAAGAATTATTTATAGAAGGTATAGTTAGCAATGCCTCAAGCGTTTTAAGATTTTGATTGATTGATTGGTTAATTTCAACGGCACCAAATTTTAATTCAAGAGGATTTGATGCGTTTATCCCCACAAATGGCCACCAAAAAGAACGGGCAGTTGGAGTATTTTTGAAAGGAGTTACTATACTATATTGCCGCATTTGATACGTCCATTGATCTTTCATTCCTGTAATATTGTTCATTTCTTGTTTTATATTTTCCAACGGAATGCAGTTAGTGTAAGGGTTATTTTTATTCACTATTAAGATGTCTGTATATCCAAATTGCTTAGTTACTTGATAATTCAATGAGTATTGCACTGATTCTGCTGCAATAGAAGTCCCTAAAAAGATACTAACACCTAAGAGAATAGCTAAAATAGTGAAAATTGTCCGCACTTTCCGTCTTGCCAAATAGCGAAGCCCAATCTTGAAATAAGACACCGATTAACCTCATTAAACCAATAAATGTAATTCTATCTCTTGTAGAGACAGAGCAATATAATCATATTGGAAGATGTACCATATTATTTTGAAGATTATTTGCTGGTTCTACATATAAGGATTGAATTTCCGTTGAATTATTTTGAATTGTAAGAAATGTGAGACTATTAGATGAATTTGAATTCGGTTCTCCAATCCAACTTGTTAATACCTTAAGCGCTTGTTCAATCTGCTTGGTCCTATTACTATTGATTTTTATTTTATAGTTCATTTTTTAATCCCTATTCCTTGCGTTCGAGCGTGGCTTTCCTCTTTAAAATTCATTTAAATGATTTAATTATTCCTATAATTTCTTGATTTACACAAAATGCAAAACTAATAACTACTGGCAAGGCCTTAAAATTTAATTAGTTCTTCTAGTTAGGATAAAAAGAGTGAGTGGAAAAATTATTTAACGGGTTTTTTGATGCTTTCACCGGAACGCGGTGGTGCCACTTCTTTCTTGCCGGGAACGAATCCAAAGGCGTCTTGAACGTATTTCAAGAAGAGCAGATGGAAGAACGCCAACGGTATTTTTGCGGGGCAATTCTGCGAGCATTTGCCGCAACCGATGCAAGAATCACCCATATGCCCGAGGCGTGTAAGGCAATAAAGGCCAGGATCCAAATCGTCTTTTTTGGAAATGACGATACAATCTTTGCAGAAGCAAACAGGGCAGGATTTGATGCAAACCCCGCAACGCCTGCATTTTTCGTAGATTTCAACGACCTTTTTGTAGCGATCTGCGGGAGCTAGTTTCATGAATGCAGCAATGGCGGCATCTCGTTGGGTCTTTGCGGTTTCAATGAACTTTTGTAGGAGCGCGTCTTTCTTTTGAATGGTCGCAGCATCGGCTTTTTGAACCGATATAGCCTTGGCATCCAGTGCTTTCTTTAGCGTGTCTTTGCCTTTCTGACTTTGAGCTGTTAAGATGAATGTGCCGTCCACATCTGCTAATGCCAAATCGGCGCGATCAGGCTTTTTGTCAGGGCACATTTGACACGCGTCCCAGCGATTGAATTTCTTATCTAGTTTTACTGCTTTGGTACTTCCACCGTCTACCCAGAGAGTTACTGCATCTAAGGAGAGTGCCTCCTTCTGAACTTTTTCGGGGTCCAGTTCTTGCGCTTGATAGGTCTTGGGAGAATCTTGGAAGGGTAGCGTGCCATAACATTCGGTTCCAATAAGGAAGAGATTATCAAGATTTACTTGCATGCGTTTTGAAAGTTCTTCTAACCCCCGAATATCGCAGGGGCGAGCAATTAATGCCACTTTTTTATCTTTTGCGCCATTCATACTTTTATGTAAAAATTTTCCGGCAGAATTCATCCGAGCGAAGTTATACACCATATAAGCGCTGAGTGGCATCTCGGTCAATTTCGCAGGGTCATCAATTGCAATCGGATCTATGGCATAGCGCGATTTCTTGGCTTGAAATCCGATAACTGCATCTACTATTTTCTCTTTCAGCATCCATCTAAAGAGATCTCGGATTACATCTCCTGTTTCAAACTTGTAACTCTCACTCAAACTTATTCCTTCCTATAAAGTAAATAAAACTGCCGAATCCCTTTGCAAGGGTCGTCCCTTCATAGCCAGGTTTCCTATGAAGTTCCTTCGGCTTCGGCAGGAG
>Ga0315277_10001654_pt1 | contig 32008 bp, 18 predicted proteins | sample YL17G05_15_MG_FD_203695 | JGI IMG/M metagenome (GOLD analysis project Ga0315277, IMG submission 203695) | Sediment microbial communities from Yellowstone Lake, YNP, Wyoming, USA - YL17G05_15 | ecosystem: Environmental > Aquatic > Freshwater > Lake > Sediment | place: USA: Wyoming | collected...
CAGCGGGGCCGTGGCCCCCAGCGAGCGGATCGTGCTGGCCGGCATCGGGATCGGCAGCCGGGGCGGGTACGACCTGGGCTGCTTCCTCCACGAGCCGGACGTGCAGTTCGTCGCCGTCTGCGACGTGAAGGCCAACCGCCGCAAGGCCGTCAAGGAGATGGCGGACAACAGATACGGCAACAAGGACTGTGCCACGTACAGCGACATGCGGGAGCTGCTGGCCCGCAGTGACATTGACGCGGTGCTGATCGCGACGGGCCCGAACTGGCACGCGACCGCCTCCATCCTCGCGGCCAAGGCCGGCAAGGACGTGTACTGCGAGAAGCCGTGCACGAAGAATATCGCGCAGAGCCTGGCGCTGGCCGAGACGTTCCGCCGGACCGGCCGCGTGTTCCAGGCCGGAACGCAGCGCCGCAGCCTGCCCAATTTCGCGTTCGCGATCGAGCTGGCCCGCACCGGCAAACTCGGCAAGCTTCAGACCGTGCACGCGCATCCCGGCGGGCTGGGGACCGAGATGAGCGGCTGGGCCTCGCCCGAGCCCGAACCTCCGAAGGAAGAGGTGGACTGGGACCTGTACCTCGGGCCGGCGGCGTGGCGGCCGTTCAATCGCAGGCACCTCGACGGCTTCAACTTCGAGAAGGGCGGCGGCATGGTCGGCGGCGGGTGCCTCGAATGGGGCTCGCACTGCGTGGACCTGTGCCAGTGGGCCGCGGACGCCGACGGGACGGCCCCCGTGGAGTACGAGCCGCGGGACGGCCAGTTACACGCCCGCTACGCCAGCGGCGTCAAGCTGGTCATGCGCGACGACGGCTGGCTGCCGCTGGGCTCGTGTCCGGTGCGGTTCGAGGGTGACACCGGGTGGGTGGAGACGGGCGACGACGCGGAGATCGTGGCCAGCTCACCGGCGTTGCTCACCGGCCGGGGGGCCAAGATTCCCGGCTATCCCGCCGACTTCCACATCCGCAACTTTCTCGACTGCGTCAAGACACGGGCCCAGACGCGGGCCAACGCCGACGTGGCCTGCTCCTCGCACATCGCCTGTCACGCGGCGAACGTCGCGCTGTTCCTCAATCGCAAGGTCAGCTACGACCCGGTGAAGAACGAATTCATCGGCGATGACGAGGCCAACCGGCTGCGGTCCGAGGCGCTGCGCGAGCCGTGGCGGCTGTAGGAGGGTGCACGAAGTAGCACGGGCATCTTGCCCGTGTGTCCCATGGGCGTCCTGCCCATGAAGGAAAAGATGTGCAGGGCCAAGATGGCCCTGCGACTCATGGGCAAGATGCCCATGCTACGAGGACGATTATGAGCAAAGACAAGGCCCCTCTCAATCGGCGACGGTTTCTCAAGACGGCGGTCCAGGCGGGCGCCGTGCTGGCAATGCCACACGTCGTTCCGAGCGCGGTCCTTGACAAGAATGGTTCTGTCGCCCCGAGCGAGCGGGTCGTTCTGGGCGGCATTGGGATCGGCAATCGCGGCACGTACGATCTGGGGTGCTTCCTGCACGAGCCGGACGTGCAGTTCGTGGCCGTTTGCGACGTGAAGGCCGCTCGCCGCAAGGCCGTCAAGGAAATGGTGGACGCGAAGTACGGCAACGGGGACTGCGCCACGTACATCGATCTGCGCGAGCTGCTGGCCCGCAGTGACATTGACGTGGTGCTGATCGCGACGGGTCCGAACTGGCATGCGGCCGCATCGATCCTGGCGGCCAGGGCCGGCAAGGATGTGTACTGCGAGAAGCCCTGCACGAAGACCATCGCGGACAGCCTGGCGCTGGCCCAGGTGTTCCGCCGGACCGGGCGGGTGTTTCAGGCAGGCACGCAGCGTCGCAGCCTGCCCAACTTCACGTACGCGGTCGAGCTGGCCCGCAGCGGCAGGCTCGGCAAGCTTCAAACCATGTACGCGCATCCGATGACGCTGAAAGCTTCGACCAGCGGCTGGCTTCCGGCCCAGCCCGAGGTGCCCGAGGAAGTGGACTGGGACCTGTACCTCGGGCCGGCGGCCTGGCGACCCTTCAATCGCGATTGCCTCCGCAGCTTCGACTTCGAAGAGGGCGGGGGGCTCGTTGGTAATGGGTGTCTGCCCTGGGGTTCTCATTGCGTGGACCTGTGCCAGTGGGCCAACGACGCCGACGCGACGGCCCCCATCGAGTATGAGCCGGCCGAAAGTGAATCGAAGGACAAGCAGTTGCACGCCCGCTACGCCAACGGTGTCAAGCTGGTCATCCGCAATGACGGCTGGCTGCCGCTGGGCTCGTGCCCGGTGCGGTTTGAAGGGGAAACAGGCTGGGTAGAGACGGGGGACGACGCCGAGATCGTCGCGAGCGAGCCGGCGCTGCTGGCCGGCAAGGGCGCCAAGATCCCCGGCTATCCCGCGGATTTCCACATCCGCAACTTTCTCGATTGCGTCAAGACGCGGGCTGTGACGCGGTCCAATGCCGATGCGACCTGTTACGCGCATATCGCCTGTCACGCGGCCAATATCGCGCTCTTCCTGGATCGCAAGATCAGATATGACCCGGCGAAAAACGAATTCATTGGTGACGACGAGGCCAACCGGTTGCGCTCCGAAGCGCTGCGTGAGCCGTGGCGAATGTAGGGATTTCCACGGGACTGTGGAATTTGAAATGTGAAGTGCGAAGGCGTGACGCCTCAGACTTGAAATCTGAAATTTGAGATTTGAACTGCCTTCTTATTACGGTGAGGACGATTATGATGCTCAAGAATCGATGTCTTGCATGGTGTGCCGTTCTTCTGGTGGTGGTGTCCACGGTGGCTGTTGGCCAGACCAGCGATAGCCAGAACCCCAAGGAAAGAGAAGCCAAACTGATCAGCGTTCTCCAGTCGGACGCGCCGTCGGCCGAGAAAGCGATCACCTGCAAGCGGCTGGCGATCTATGGCACGGAGAAGGCGGTGCCGGCCATCGCACCGCTGCTGGCGGACAAGGAACTGTCGTCGTGGGCGAGAATCGCCCTGGAGGCGATTCCCGGTCCGGCGGCGGATGCGGCCCTGCGCGAGGCGGCGGGCAAGCTGCAAGGCAGACTGCTGGTCGGCGTGATCAACTCGATCGGCGTTCGTCGCGATGCGCAGGCGGTCGATCTACTCGCGGCCAAGCTCAAGGATGCCGACGCAGAAGTGGCATCGGCGGCGGCCGTGGCACTGGGCCGCATCGGAAGCGACCGGGCTGCAAAGGCTCTGGAAGGATCGCTGGCAGGCGCGCCGGACAAGGTTCGCTCAGCGGTTGCCGAGGGCTGCATCCTGTGCGCGGAGAGATACCTCGCCGAGCAGAAGAGCGCCGAGGCCGTGAAGATATATGACACGGTGCGCCAGGCGAACGTGCCGGAGCAGAGAGTGCTTGAAGCGACCCGCGGCGCCATTCTGGCGCGACAGTCCGGTGGAGTGCCCCTGCTGGTCGAGCAGTTGAGGTCGCCGAACAAGGGACGGTTCGGCATCGGACTGCGGACGGCACGGGAGCTGCGCGGCCAGGAAGTGACCGAGGCGCTGGCGGCCGAGTTGGAGCGATTGAATGCGGACCGGCAGCCTTTGTTGCTTTTGGCGATTGCCGATCGCAGTGACGCCGCGGTGTTGCCTGCGGTCCTCAAAGCGGCCCGGGGCGGCTCACAGAAGCTGCGGACTGCCGCCGTCGGCGTGCTGGTACGACTGGGCAATGCTTCCTCCGTGCCGGTGCTGCTGGACGCCGCGATTGACAACGACGCGGAGCTGGCAGAGACGGCGAAAACGACGCTGGCGAAACTGCCCGGCAAGGATGTGGATGCGGACTTGGCCGCTCGCCTGCCGCAAGCCAAGGGAAGACTGCGCCAGGTGCTCATCGAATTGGCGGGGCAGAGGCAGATCGATGAGGCTGTTGGCGCCATCGTGCAAAGTGTTGCCGATGCGGATGCAGGAGTTCGCGGCGCTGCCGTGCACGCGATCGGCACCATCGGTGGGGACAAGCAGGCCGCCGACCTCGTGATGCTCCTCCAAAAGACGCAGGATTCGAAGGAACGCGCGGATATCGAGAAGGCTCTGCTGGGGGTCAGCGGCCGCGGAGGACAGAAGTGCGTGCCGTATCTGCTGCCGCTCATGCAGAGCGGCGACAGCGCCCTTCGCACGATCGGCGTGCACTCGCTGGCCGTCGCCGGCGGGCCCGATGCTCTGGCCGCCGTCAAAGCCGCCGTCAATGACAAGGACGAGGGTGTTCAGGATGACGCCGTGCGGACGTTATCGACCTGGCCGAACAACTGGCCGGGGGACGTTGGCGTGGCCGAGCCGCTTCTGACACTGGCCAAGTCCGGCAAGAAGACGTCGCACCAGGTGCTTGGATTGCGCGGCTACCTTCAGTATGTCCAGGGGGACAAGAAACTTGGCGATGCCGACAAGGTGTCCAAAGTCAAGGAGTTGCTGCCGCTGGCCAACCGGCCCGAGGAGAAGCGGCTGGCCATCGCGGTCCTCGGGACCGTCCCGGCCTCCAGCTCGCTCGAACTGCTGACCACACTCGCCGCCGATCCGGCCGTAGCCGAGGAGGCATACTCCGCGATGGTCAGCCTCGCAGGCAGGGACACCCCGGGCCTCTCCAAGGATCAACGGCGCAGCACCATGCAAACGGTGCTCGAAAAATCCAAGAACCGCGGCACGAGAAGGAAAGCCGAAGAAGCGATGAAGGGCATCTAACACCGATCCAGTCCGTGCGCGGGGTGTCACCCAAAGATCGGCCACTTGAAGGTGGACTCGACGGCGATGCGCCGACCGGTGCGCTGGGACTCGTGACAGGCGTTCATTACTTCGAGTACGTGCAAGCCGTGCTCGGCGGTGATCAGGCTCTTGCGGCCGGTCAGCAGACAGCTCGCGACGTAGCGGGCGCCGCCCACCCATTCGTACGGCCATTTCTCCCGGCACTGCGGCTGGAGGATCGAATGTCCCCGGGTCGCCACGTCCACGGTGGCAGGGGACCAGTCCCAGCCCTGCACGTGCAGCGAGCCCTCCGTGCCCATGATGTCCACGGTGTAAAGCTGTCGCTCGCGGCTGGGGGCGCGTTCCGGCTCGAAATAGACGAAGCCCGTCTGCACGTGGGAGAACACGCCGTTGCCGTGGTGCATGATAAGCATCGTGTTCTCGTCGGCGGTCACCGTCACCTCGCCCTTGTCGTCCACCTTGCGGGTCTTGTTCATCACGGCGGTCATGCCCATGACCTCTTTCACCGGCCCGAGCAGGCCCGTCAGCGTGGTGACGTTGTAGACGCCCAGGTCGTAGAGGCTGCCGCCGCCTTTCTCGTAGAACCACGCGGACCAGGTCGGGCCCTCATGGCCGTAGGTCCCGTGTCCGGCCGTGGCCCGGCCGATCCTGCCGCTCTGGATCATGTCGGACATGAAGCGAAATTGCGGGCTCGTGACGCAAGTCGGAGCCGCCCAGATCTGAACGCCATTCTTCTTTGCCAGCTCCAGCAATTCGTGGGCATCCTTGACTTCCAGAGCCATCGGCTTCTCGCTCCACACGTTGCAGCCGGCCTCCAGGGCCTTCTTGTTCACCGGGTAGTGCGAGGGCATGGAGGTGGTGTTGACCAGCAGGTCAAACTTCGGTCCGCCAAGCATGGCGTCAATGTTCGGGAAAACATTGGGGATCTTGTGCTGCTGGGCCGCCTTCTGCGCCCGCTCGACGACGATGTCGCAGGCGCTGACCAGCTCGATGAAATCGGCCTCGGCCAATCCCGGCAGGTAGGCATGCGAGACGCTGCCGCAGCCGATGTATCCGACGCGGAGCTTCTTGCCCGCAGGAACCTGCGCCTCCGAGGTGGCCAGCCACGCAGGCACGGTGGCCAGCGCCGACCCAGCCGCCAATGTCCCTTTGAGGAAGCCTCGCCGACCCAGCCGACCCGATTCGTCCATCTGCAACTTCCGGCTCCCCACACTTGCTGTCACTGTCTCTGGCATGAGCATTCTCCGTCAATGAGATTGCGTTGATTCCCTCATTTGATATCACGGCAACGGCTTGATTCGCAGGTTCCGGTGCCGCACGATCTTGCCGTCGTTATAGTTCTGCAGGCCAACGTAGCCTTTGAGCGTTCGTTGATTTGGGTCGGTCCAGCGGAGCACCTGTTCGCCATTGATCCGGACTGTGTAGAGATGGCCGATGCAGACGATTTCGTAGCGGTTCCACTGCCCGATGGGCTTCGTGTTTGCCTTGGCGGACGCACAGAAGGGATAGATCGATCCCGTGCGCCAGGTCGGGTCGTTGGGCTCCGGGTCGCCGATCTCCATCTCGTGTCCTTTGTGCACGGCGTCCCACGGGTCATTGCCGGGATCGGGGAAACGGAGGAACACGCCGGAGTCGGCGATCTCCTGCTCCTGCATAAAGTCGCCGCGGAGGACGAAGTCGTCGAACTGCCGGGCGGAGTACCACCACAATCCCATGCCGTCTTCACCGGTGGCGATACCGCCTTTCACAAGGAATTGGCCCGGGCCGCATTGACGCCAATGCTTTTGGGCCTCCTGCGAAAGCAACGGGAGAAATCCGCTGTCATCTGTCTGAGCGACGGTGGACAGAATGTCGTCGCCGGCGGCCGGGCTGCGTCCATCATGGGGCGCCGATGCTTTTGACGCGAGTCCTCCACAGCCATCGCAGGCCAATACGGACAACGTGGCCAGCAGGAACGAGAATGTAACTGACGAGTTACGCATTCGCATCAGTGACCTCTGCAACGGAGAATCGACGTCGGCGCGACACGTAACGAGTCTATGTCTTTCGCCTTGCACGGGCAATGTGAAAATGGTCCAATAGGTCCCTTATGACCCGTGATGTCTCTCCAGTGCGAATCGGTGTCGTCGGCTGCGGCAACGTGCTCGGCGCCTATCTGCCGGTAATCGAGCATCTGCACGGGCAGGGGCAGGCCGAGCTTGTGGCGCTGTGCGGCCGGGAGAAACATCGCGAGCGGGCGCGAGAATTGGGCGTCCCGGCCTTCCATGCGGAGTATGAGGGGTTGTTGCGGCGAGATGACGTTGACGCCGTCGTCATTCTCACGCCCATGCTTGCTCATGCCGCCATGGCCAAGGCGGCCTTGGAGGCGGGCAAGCACGTCCTGGTCGAAAAGCCAATGGCGACGAATCTCGACGAAGGGAGGGAACTTGTAACCCTGGCGCGGTCGAGCGGCCGGTGTCTCGTCTGTGCGCCGTTTACGATTCTCAGTCCCACGTTTGCGACCGTCGCCGGGAGACTTGCCCGGGGCGACATTGGCCGGGTGGTCGGTGCGCGAGGCCGCTACGGCTGGGCCGGACCGGATTGGACGGACTGGTTCTACAAGGCCGGCGGCGGGGCGCTCTTCGATCTCGGTGTCTACAACCTGACCACGCTCACCGGCTGGCTCGGACCGGTCCGGCGGGTGACGGCAATGACAGGCATCGCTACACGCCAACGCGCCGTCAATGGACAATCAGTCCGCGTCGAGGTGGAGGACAATGCCCAGGTGCTGCTCGACTTCGGCGGCTCGTGCTTCGCGACTGTGATGACCGGCTTCACGATTCAGCAGTATCGCGGCCCGGGCCTGGAACTCTTCGGCACCGAGGGGACGATCTACCTGCGTGGTGACGATTGGGACCCGGACGGGTACGAAATCTGGCAGAATGCGGCGGGCTGCTGGCAATACTTCAAGGAGACACATCCGGAGTGGCCGTGGACGGACGGGCTGCGTCACCTCGTCGAGTGCATCCACAAGCATACCCCGCCCATCGTCACGCCGGAGCATGCGTATCACGTGCTGGAGGTCATGCTCCAGGCGCAGGCGTCCGGCCGGGATGGGCAGGCCCGGCCAATCGAGAGCACGTTCGCGCCGCCGACTTTTGAGCAGGCAGGCCCCGCAATCGCCGCTCACCGCATCCACGACCGGACGAGAACGGAGTGAAGAGTTATGCCCCGCTGGTTCCTCTATAGCCTTGTGACGATGCTCTTGTGGGGTGGCTGGGGCGTGGTGTCCAAGCCGCTCTCCACGACGTTGTCGCCCTGGCAGGTGCAGAGCCTGTCCACAATCGGCGTGTTGCCCGTGCTGATCGTGCTGGCCGCCAGGAGATTTCGAATTTCAGATTTCGGATTGCGGATTTGGCGTAGGGACGGGTTTGAAACCCGCCCGTACAGCTCGAACCTGGGGCGTGGGTTCTGGCAGGCATTCGCCGCCGGCGTCATCAGCAGCGCAGGCAACGTTGCCTGCTATCAGGCCCTGGCCACAGGTGGCAAGGCCGCGGCCGTGATGCCGCTCACTTCGTTGTACCCGCTGGTGACGATCGTCCTCGCGATGGCACTGCTTCGCGAGCGGCTCAACACTGTCCAATGGGGCGGGATCGGAGCCTCGTTTGGAGCCCTTTACTTTTTCAGCGTCGGCAAGGACTCCGGCTGGATTTCTCCGTGGCTGATTGTGGCGCTGGTCCCGATTGCCCTCTGGGGCATCAGCGGCTTCCTGCAGAAGCTGGCGACGCGCCGGGCGTCCAATGAGTTGGTGACGTTTGCCTTCCTGTTGGGCTTCATTCCCGTAGCTATCGTGTTGCCGGCGCTGCGGCCGTTCGTGTGGGACCTGTCCGGCGTGACCTGGTTGTGGCTGTTCCTGCTTGGGTTGTTCTACGCTCTGGGCAACTTCACTCTGATCATCGCCTACGGCGCGGGCGGGCGGGCCTCTGTCGTGACGCCGATGACCAGCCTGTACTCGCTGGTCACGATCCCGCTGGCCATGTTGCTGCTCCACGAGCACGTCTCCGGCCGCGAGGGCATCGGGATCGTTCTGGCCCTGCTCGCCGTGGTCGCTCTGAGTCGTGAAACGCCCGCTGAGCCTGGCGAAGCATTGGCTGACACCGACACGCGGCACTGAGGCGAGTTGTGATTGTGTAAGACTCCGTCAAAGATGCAGACTCTCACGTTCTACGGGACCCGCGTCTGGTTTGTGTGCTGAGGAGTCTGGGCAGGGCGGCTGGGCACGGACACGATACGCTGCGTCTGGGGGGTGCGGGCGGCCCGAAGCCGTCCCCGGGCCTTTTGCAGCCTGCGCAGGAAATCCCCTTTCTTGAAATCCGACATCCATTTCTGGATGGTGAGCCAGCCGCCAAAGCGGATGATCCGGGTCTCCCACCGCCGGTACCATTTGCCCCAGCCCTCCCGTAGCCGATGGAGCGAGAAGACCAAAGTCGGGAAGGACAGGATGCTGGCGGCCACCAGAAGGGCGTAGCGGAAGCGGTAGAAGCGGCTCATGATTCTGCGGCCGGCGCGCTGCAGGTCCTCGGCAGCGATGGGTGGGTCCGGCTCGAACAGGGGGAAGTTGCCGTCATAGTACTCCCAGCCGACATCATCGAGCGGATAGATTCTGCCTTGCCCTTCCAGCCGGCGGCGCAGCTCCGTCCCCGGCAATGGCACGGGAAGCAGGACCTGTACGCTGTCGATTCCGGCCTTGCGAATGAACCGCCGGAAACGCTTCACCCGCTCATCGATGGACAGGGTCGGGCCCGCGGCCGTCTCGACCGGTTTGCCGGCCTCCGGACGGGCCGGGTAGCCGAAGATGAACATGCCATGCACCCAGAACCCGAATCGGCGGAAGACCTTCACCAGCGAGAGCATTTCTGCGGAGCTGACGTGCTTGTTCATGGCCTGCAGCTCTTCATCGATCGGCGACTCGAAACCGATCGCAACGTACCGGATGCCCGCCTGGCGCATGGCGGCCAGCAGATCCGGGTCTCTGGCCTTGTCCAGCCGGATTTGCGCGGTGATCGAGAATTGTCTGCCGATCCGCTCCTGATATTCTCTGAGCATGTGACAGAATTGTACGGTGTCGTCCCGCTGCTGGCCGAACAGATCGTCGACGATGAAGAAACTCTTCGCGCCGCGGGTCTCCACGAGGTACTTGATGTTTTCGAGCAGCCGCTCCGTCGATGCGCATCTCGGCTTGCCCTTGACCGTGCAGAACTCGCAGTTCATGGGGCAGCCGCGAATCCGCTCGACCGGATAGATCTGGATCTTCGCGTAGCGGACAAGGGAGAAGTCCGGGAAGGGGAACTTGTCAAAATCCGTCAGCGGCTCGCGTGCCGGCGTGCGGGCGATCTGCCCGTCCTTCAGATACACGATGCCCCGGATGTGGCCCATGTCATGGCCGTTCTCGACGGCTTCCAGGATCTCCTGAATCGTCTCTTCGCCCTCGCCGAGGACGACGTAGTCGATGCCCGAGGACAGGGCCTCGGCGAGATTGTCCCCGGCGAAGTGCTGGCCTCCGGCGATGGTCGTCACGCCCCGCCGCTTGTACAGCTTCGCCAGCTCATAGAGCCGGGGGGCCGTGCTGGTGAGCCCGCCGTAGAATCCCACCACATCCGCGGGCCGCTCCCCCTGCATCTGCTCGTGGTCGGCGCCGCCGGAATCGGCTTTCGGCCCATATCGGCCGAGGTTGTTCTCGTCGATGACCTCGGCGTCCCATCCGGCCATCTCGTTGACCGCCGTGGCGACGCGGACCGGCCCAAGGGCTGTGGTTCTTCGCGCGATCCGCGAGTAAATGTTGAATGCGGGAAACGCCGGAACGACGATCCGCAACCTGTGCCTCTTGCTCGCCAAATCACCCATAATCTAAACCTGCCCCAGATCGTTTGCTTTTTGATATCCGTACTCGGGAGGGAGCCCCCGGTTCGCCGGGCGAGCCCCGCCGAGTACGACCAACGTTGCGGCGGCTCCTGTCTCACCGCTATCCTATCGCGGGCGCAGGCAAAGGGGAATTCCGGAAATTGCTGCACGGAGCGATTATTTGCAGGACTTGGAAGCCCCTGAGAAGCGGGGCGCGCTCAACCCGCCACTGCGAAGCGGTGTCCGCGGCGGCTCAGACGCGGCCTCCTGGCGGCCTTGCGAGCACGGATGGCCAACTTCTTGCCTTTGGACATCTCCTCGGATTGAGCCAGTGAGGCGGCGAGATAGGCACATGTGAAGCCTTCGTATTCCTCGATTTCGAGCTTGCGGCCCATGAACTGCTCGATTTTTCGAAGCTGCTGGCGCTCATCGGGTGCGACGAAGGTGATGGCATCGCCCGCAGCCGTAGCTCTGCCGGTGCGGCCGATCCGATGGATGTAGTCTCTGGCGTACACCGGTACATCAAAATTGACGACATGCGAGATTCCGTGCACGTCGATGCCTCTGGCGGCGATATCGGTGGCTACCATGACTTGGTACCTGCCTCGCTTGAAGCCGTCGAGTGCTCGCTGTCGCTGCATCTGGCTGCGGCCGGAGTGGATCACCACCGAGACGATGCCGGCCTGCTCGAGTTTCCGATTGATCTTGTCCGCTCCGTATTTGGTGCGTGAGAAAACCAGCACGCTGCTCATAGGCCTGTTTTGGAGCATGTGCACCAGCAGGTCGATCTTCCGCTGTCTTTCGACCGGATGGACGTGCTGGGTGATCGTCTCGACGGGGTTTCGCTGCTCGCCGATCTGAATGGTGATGGGGTCTTTCTGCACGCCGGCGGCGAGATGTTTGACCTCCGGCGGTATCGTGGCGGAAAACAGCATGGTCTGACGCTGCTCGGGTACGGCGGAGATGATTTTCCGCACGTCTACAATGAAGCCCATGTCGAACATGCGGTCGGCCTCATCGAGAACGAGGATTTCCACCGCCCGCAGGTCGATGGTGCCTCGCCGCATGTGGTCCATCAATCGTCCCGGCGTCGCCACCACGATATCGACGCCGTGGCGAAGGGTCCTGAGTTGTGCCTTGATGTCGACGCCGCCGTAGATGGCCAGCGTTCGCACACTCACAAATTGACCGTAATCGCGTATAGCCTGTTCGATCTGGACGGCCAGCTCGCGCGTCGGGGTGAGGATCAAGCACCGGATGACCCGCTTTTTCGCAGGTTCGCCGAGGCACAGTCGCTGTAGGATCGGCAGAACAAATGCCGCCGTTTTGCCTGTGCCCGTCTGGGCACATCCGATAATATCCTGCCCTGTGAGGGCCGCCGGGATCGTCTGGGATTGAATGTCGGTGGGACGAATGTAGCCGCTGGCTTCAACGCCACGCAGCAGCGGGTCGCGAAGACCCATCTTGGTAAACGGCATTAAGTAATCCTAAAAATCAAACAACACTCGAACGTAAAGACCAACCGGAGAACGAACTGAGAGGCGGCTTTCGATGACTTTTGCGGGATTGCGAGATGCCATTCCTGCCGAAAACTACTTCCCAGGAGGCTATAAAACACCTACCTCCCGTGATCCTGATACAACCAATATACCGTCCTGGTTCCAGGAACACAAGAATTTTCCGAGAATTCCGTGACCTGTGTGAAGCGCGCCAGTGATACGGATTGCTCCATCCATGTGGGCAATATCGGCTGAAAGCAAGGGATTCTATATGAAAAATGGATAAAACCGAGCGGCGGCGCAGGCCGGCGGCAGGTCTGAAAATATGTGATGCGACGCGCTGTTTTCCCCTGTTTTGATCTTCCTCCGCAGGCTTGTCTCGGGATTCGTCTTTACCTCGGCTCAATGACCGCCGCGACGGCGAATCCTCCGGGCGGAACATCCACCTGGATCGAGCGAGTCTCCTGCGTGCTGCCCTGTAACTGGACCTGCAATTCATGTTTGCCCGGAGGCACTCGTGCACGGCAGATGCACACGTGCGCCGGCAGCAGGGTCCAGGAGCGCGTGTCGGGTTTGTCCAAGGCCAGCAGGGCCGCCTCGGCGGCCAAGGCGGCCAGCGATCGGGTGGAGTCGTTGGCCTTGCGGGGCAGGCGACGGGCCGCTTCGGCCGCGGCCGCCCGGGCGATCAGCCGGGTCAGTGCCGCGGCGATGACCTTCGGCTTCATCTGATCATATTCCCCGGTGACCTCGTTGCTGAGATTCGTCAGCATCTCGACAGGCAGCTTCCGGCCGTCCATGCTCACCGCAGCACCCGTCGTGACGTTGGCCCGGTAGACCAGCTCGGGATATACGATCATCTTCAGCGCGAGCCGGGAGAGCAATTCGGTGTCACCCGTCGCAGCCGGCCCGGCCATGGCGATGGCGGCGCCGACGGGGATTCGCTTGGGAACCTTGTATGGCACGCGTCCCACGCCCAGCAGAATCAGGATTTCCCCATCGGTCTCGGCCCCCGGAGAGTTCGCATCCGTTGTCCCGGTCGGAGCCGCCTGCAATTCCTTCAGGTACTCGCGCAGTTTCGGCCCTCTGTAATCCGCGACTTTGGACAGCCGCAGGATCGGCTCGCGAAGAATCTCCAGATTGCCGGCGTCGAGGGCCTCCTCGTAGTAGCGCAGGGCGCGGTCCGGCTCGCCGCGCTTCTCAAAGATGAACCCGGCGAGGTACGAGCCGAAGGCCCCGTGAGCGGTCTTCTTCTCCAGGGACTCCAGGTAGGTGCGCGACACGGTGAACCGCCGGGCCTCAACGGCTGCCCCGTCCAGGTCGTTCATGGCGAGGTAGTTGACCATGTTCAGGGCGCTGATCGCCAGCCGCTCGGTGGGCGGCGTCTTGTAGGCTTGGGCACTGTCGCTGTAGATGTACTTGCCGATCTTGCCGATGGCGTCCGGGTTGAGGTCCAGCAGCTCCAGCTCCGCTTCCGCCGCGCTGAGGTCCCGGGCGCTCCACTTGTACTGCCGCTTTGCCTGGAGCAGGATCGCCCGCTCCAGCACGGCCAGGGACCGTGTCGCCGTCCACTTCTCCGGCGTCTGCTCGGAGCTCTCGACGGCCAGGATCTTGTTCAGCCGCTCGATGCCGGCGCTGTAATGGCCCGCATCCACCGCTTCATAGACGGCACCGATCTTGTCGGTGTACGTCGCGCAACCGGCGCACAGCAGCACGAGGACTGCCAGGACGCATTTGCCGGATCGTGCCGACATGGGACTATCCCACCTGACTGCTCGCTGGATCAGCGTACGATGGCCTTGCTGCGGATCGCTTCGTTCTGGAACCGGATGAGGCCCGTCTCCACTTCGATGATCTGCAGGACAAGGCTGTACTGCAACCGGTGCGTGCCCTTGAAGCGTTCATCCACGCACGAGACCTTGCCGGTGACGAAGTACTTGGCGCCGAGTTGCCGGCCGAGTTTTCCGGCGGTCGCGGGATCGTAGATGTCGCTCTGGCGCAGGCGCAGCTCCCGGACGAGTTCCGCCTGTCTCTCGCGGCTGACGACCGCCACCTTGCCGGAATTGACCATGTACGTCTCGACGGACGACAGCAGTGCGGTGATCTGGTCATCGATGTGCTGCGTTGTGTTGTTCTGGATGGGCCACATGGCCACCAGCGGCGGCACCGGCGCCGTTTCGATCGTCTCCTTCCAGATCGCCGACCTGGCAAACGCCTGGACGTTGCTGGAGGCGAGGTATTCGATGTCCTCGCGGTCCAATCCGACGCTCATCGCCGGCTTGTCGAGCTCGCGATTCTCCGTGCCCGGCCCGCCGCGAATCGCCTTCGGGCCGCACCCAACCACGGCAACCATGAGGACAAACGACACCAGGGCCAGCGGCAGCCTGGACAAGCTCCGTTGCGAGTTGAATTGTGCGCTGTATGTCATCTTTCTGACTCCTTCTTACGGGTCCTTGCTTTTGCCATCTCCAGGCAAGCCCGTCTGCTTGCCTGCCAACGCAAAGAGTATACAAAGGCAGCCACGTTTGAGCAATCGCCGCAACGCGATATATTGGCGTGCATGACCGTTCTCGCACGAGTCTCTTGGGCCCGCATGGCACTGGGCGTGCGTTTATCGCTTTGTGGGTACCGGCGGGGAGTTTGCCCTATGACGCCTTGAGAGGTACACAGATTGTGCCGGCTCGGAGGATGTAGAGCCTGCCCCCGCGAAGGCGGGAGGCAACGCTGGCGAGTGACCCGCGCGCCAAAGCCGCTGGTATACAGCGGCCGGAGCCTGGCACATAACGGCCAGGCACCCATTACAGGGACATTGCTTGAGAATGGAACCTGAAATGGATAATATGACCGGCTGATTTGTGAAAGACCGGGAGATCTGTCGGATGACACGACTGTCGATTACGGTGACCCTTGTGATACTGGTCGCGTGGGGCGGCAAAGCCGGAAACGCCCGCGAGGCGTCCCTCCGCGGCGTGGTTCTCCAGACCCGGGACCTGCGGCTTGAGATCGACGCGGACGGGCGGCTCAAGAGTCTGACAGCCAATGCTTCCGGCGAAGAGTACGCCTGGACCGCGTCCCCCGTGCCGATTGCGTCGGTATATCGCGGCGGGCAGATGACCGTCGGCTCCCAGGAGGCTTATGGCGAATTCGAAGTCCCCGTATACCGCGGCGGACAGTGCTTCCCAGCCTCGGCAGCGGCATTAGCGGGCGACATGCTGACGATCCGATTCGGCCAGGCCAACGTCACAGCGACTTACCGGGTGACGGCCGCCGCGGATTATCTTGCGTTCACGCTGCTGTCTCTCGACGGCGAGCCGGTGGATCGCATCGACCTGTTGCAGATTCGCATCAAACGGCTGGCGTTTCTGGGGCCGTGGATCGACGTGGCCTGGAATGACAACTTCGGCATCTGCCTCTGCGGCGGCAATATCAAAACCAATGCGGGAATGGCTCCGTCGGCGGAGTACGTGGACATGCGGGCCATCGCCACGCGCGAGGTTGCCCTGGAGGGCGCGACGGCCATGCTGTTCGGCTGCCCGAATCCGAGAGAACGATTCCTCGACACTATGGAGGTCGTCGAGCGCGATTTTCAGATGCCTGCCGGCGCGAAGAATCGCCGCTCGCCCATGCAGAAATACTCCTATCTCTGGTGCAGCCCGACCCCCGGCAACGTGGACCGGTACATCGCGATAGCCAGGCGGGCGGGATTCCGCATGATCCTCTTCTCCTACACCGGATTCACCGAGGGTGCAGGGCATTTCCGGTTCAACGCGCAGTTCCCCCACGGCATCGACGACTTGAGAGAGGTGACCGATCGCATCCGCGCCGCCGGCCTGAAGGTGGGCATGCACCTGCACTACTCGAAGGCCGATCGCGCGGATTCTTACGTCACGCCGGTGCCCGACGGCCGCCTGCACAAGATTCGAGCATTTACCTTGTCTGCCGCGGTGAATGAGAAGGCCGACACGATTCCCGTCCGCGAGAACCCCGCCGGATGCACGCGGGATGACGGCCGGCGAATCCTGAAGATCGGCAAGGAATTGGTCGCCTACCGCGATTACACGGCGCAGCCGCCGTACCAGTTCACCGGCTGTGAGCGGGGCCATCTCAAGACGGCCGCGTCCGCCCACGGGGCTGGTGAGCCCGCCGGCCTGCTCGACGTGGACGACTGGATAAAGTTCATCCGTTTTGACCAGGACACGGACATCCAGAATGAGACGGCGCGCCGCATCGCGGAGATCGTCAACGGCACCGGCCCTTACGACATGATTTATTTCGACGGCGCCGAGGATGTCCACGACCCCTTCTGGTACCACGTGGCCGGCGCCCAGCACCGCGTTTACCGGCTGCTGGAGCCGGCGCCGCCCGTCTGCGAGGCGGCGATGAGCGGGCATTTCAGTTGGCACATGATCAGCCGGGGCAATGCCTACGACGTGGACGGCAGGCACATCAAGAGCTTCTGCCGCGAGATTTCCTGCCGCACGGCCCCGGTGCGGGCGACGGATTTCACGCGGATCGAGTTTGGGTGGATTTTCCAGCTCTATCGCGACATGGGACCTGACGTCTTGGAGTACGTATTGAGCCGCGGGGCGGCGTGGGATTGCCCGTTCTCGCTGCGGCTGACGTTGGATGAAGTGGCCGCTAACCCCCGCGCAGAAGACTGCTTCGACGTCATCAGGACTTGGGAAGACGCACGGATCGCCGGCAGGCTCACCGACACCCAGCGCGCGATGCTCAAGACCCTCGACCCGAGCGAATATCGATACGTCAAGGTCTGGCACGCCGTGTTTCTGCCGCGGTGGGTTGACGCCTGGAGCAAAGGGGCGTTCAATGACCAGGAGCATCATCTGTTTCTGAATGAGCAGGGGCAGTGCGAGTTGGTGCCGATCCGTGAGGTCCCGGGCGCGGCCGGCGGTCGCGTGAAGGCGTTCCTCTTCCGCCGCCCGGCCCAGCCCGATGACACGTACGTGCTGCTCTGGGCCAGGGAGGGCGAGATGCGCCTGACGCTCGCCGTATCGCCCGGGCGTCTGACGGTCATGTTTCCCTTCGGCGTCGTGCAGCCCTGCGAGCCGGCGGGGGATTCCGTCACCGTCACTGTCGGCGGCCGGCGGTACTTGCGGCTGGCCGGCATCGGAACCGATCAGGCGATCCAGATCCTGACCACGGCTAAGTGAATATGATGTGCAGTTGTTTCGACAAGTGAATACGGCATTAGTGAGAAACGCTCCATGAAACCACGTACTCTGATTCCGAGATTCGCAGTATTGTTCACATGCCTCCATGCCGCGGCCGGTTTCGGCGCGGAAACTGCAGCGAACTCGGTTCCCGAGGGTTGGACGACGGCCGCTCCGCGCGATGAGCTTCGGCCGGCGTTCGCCTTCGATGCGAAGGGGGGCCGGAATGGTGCAGGCTGCTTCATCATCCGGGCCGATCAGCGAGAGGGCCTCGACGGCTGCTGGCGGAAGACCTTCCCGGTCCAGGGCGGCAAGCACTATGCCTTTGGGGCCTCATACAAGGCCAGCGGGGTCCCCGTGCCTCGGCGCAGCATCGTCGCCGAGATTCACTGGCAGAATAATGAAGGCCGGCAGGTCCCGCTCGATGAGCCGATTGTCACAAGCTACCTGCGCGGCGCGACGGGAATTGCCGAGACGGAGTTCCCCTGGCCGAAGAACACAGACACGGATGGCTGGACGGAGATTTCGAGCGCCTATTGTGCCCCGAGCAAGGCGACGCGGGCAGTGGTCGAGCTGCACCTGCAATGGGCGCCGGGCGGCGAGGTTCACTGGAGCAATGTGTCGCTCAGTGAGTCGGCTGCGCCGGCGGCCCGCAACGTCCGGCTGGCCACGGTCCACTTTCGGCCGAAGGGCGGCAAGACGCCGATGGACAACTGCCGCATGTTCGAGCCACACATCGCTGCCGCAGCTCACCAGAAGGCCGACCTGGTCGTGCTTGGCGAAGTTGTCAATTCCGTCAACCTGGGCAAGGGGCCGCATGAGGTGGCCGAGTCCATCCCCGGCGCGTGCAGCGACTATTTCGGCCAACTGGCGAAAGAGCACAACCTGTACATCGTGGCGTGCCTCTACGAGCGCGACCGGCACCTGGTTTACAACACCGCCGCACTGCTCGGCCCTGACGGCAAGCTCGTCGGTAAGTATCGCAAGGTCTGCCTGCCTCGCGGGGAGATCGATGAGGGCGTCGCGCCGGGCGGCGACTACCCGGTCTTCGAGACCCGCTTCGGCAAGGTCGGCATGATGATCTGCTACGATGGCTTCTTCCCCGAAGTCGCGCGGGAGCTGGCCAATCGCGGCGCGGAGGTGATCGCCTGGCCGGTGTGGGGCTGCAACCCGCTGCTGGCCCGGGCTCGCGCGTGTGAGAACCACGTCTACATCGTCAGCAGCACGTACGAGGACATCTCTCGCAACTGGATGCTCTCGGCGGTGTTCGATCACACCGGCGAGACGATCGCGCTGGCGAAGGAGTGGGGCACGGTGGCGGTGGCGGAAGTGGACCTCAACCGGCGGACGCAGTGGGCGAGCCTGGGGGACTTCAAGGCCGAGATTCCGCGTCATCGGCCGATTGCTCATCCGGAGCCTCAGCCATGACGGAGAATACGGCGGGAGAATCGACCTCGACGGGTGGGGGTGCGGCGGAATCGTCGAGCATATTGGGTCCGCGCTGGCAGATACGGCTCCTGGCGATTTGCGCCATCGGGGCCCTGGCCGCGGGCATCGCGGGATTCATGCAACTGGGCAGCGGCCCGTTTGCCGCCCTGTACCAGACCCTGCAGATGTTCTCTCTGGAGTCTCTGGAGGTGCCGACGCCGGTGCCGTGGCTGATCGAGCTGGCGCGGTGGCTGGCCGCAGCGTCCATCCTGCTCGCTGTGATCAAGATCGTCGGCTCCGTCTTCCGCGAGGAGCAGACGAGCCTTCGGCTGCATCGCATGAGCGGCCACACGATCCTGTGCGGGTTGGGCCAAAAGACGATGCGGCTGATCGAGTACCTGCGGGCCGCTGGGGAAGAAGTCGTGGTGATCGACAAGTCGCCGCCGGCGGACCTGGTCCAGGATTGTCGCCACGCCCATGCCCATGTGCTGGCCGGCGACGCCACGGATCGGGACATCCTGAACTTGGCCGGTGTGAGTCGGGCGCGGCAGATCTTCGCTTTGTGTCCGGCCGACAGCACCAATTGCGAGATCGCGGCCCAGGTGCGGCAGATCAGAGCCGAATCGTCTAATCCCGGACAGGCCGGGCCGCTGCTGTGCCACGTGCACCTGAGCGACGTGGACCTGCGCAGCTCCTTGCAGCCGGTGTTTGCCCGCAACAACAGCGGCGTGACCCTGCGGTTCTTCGACCTGTTCGACCTGGAAGTCCGGCGGCTGCTTCGCGAAGATCTGCCCGTCGATGGGCGGGGCCTCGCCCCAAACGATCCGCGTCACGCGCACCTGGTCGTCCTCGGGCTTGGCCGCATGGGCCGGGGCCTGGCGCTGCGGGCCGCCCAGATCGGCCACTTCGCCAACAGCCATCGCCTGCGCATCTCCGTGATCGACCGCAAGGCCGAATTGCAGGAGGCGGCCCTGCTGTTTCGCTACCCGCGTTTTCGCGACGTATGCGACCTGGACTTCTACAGCTTGGAGGCGGAGTCGCCCCGGACGCGGGATCTGCTGACGCAGTGGTGCTGCGACGAGGGGACGGTCTGCTCCGTGGCGGTGTGTTTTGACAACGAGCCGCGGGCGCTCGAGATGGCCCTGCAGCTTCAGACGATGCTCCACGATTGCGAGGTGCCGATCGCAGTCCGGATGGCCCGGCAAAGCGGGCTGGCCCGGCTGCTGCGGGAAGGGCACGACTCGGGCGGCGAGGGCCGGCTGCTGCACGTGCGGCCGTTCGGCATGTACGAGGACTGCTGCCATCCGGAATCATTGGCACAGGGCGCGGAAGACCGGCTGGCCCGCCGGATTCACTGCGACTACGTCCAGCGCCGGCGCCAACAGGGCGCATCGCCGCAGACCGATCCGGCGGTTCGCGACTGGGAGGACTTGGACGAGGACTTCCGCGAGTCCAACCGCCAGCAGGCGGCGCATATCTTTGTCAAGCTCCGCGCCATCGGCTGCGAGGTGGCGGACAAAGATGATCCACGTCCGGCCGCGACCGGATTCACCCGGGACCAGCTCGAATTGCTGGGCCGCGTGGAACATGCCCGCTGGATGGCCGAGCGAATCCTCGCCGGTTGGACGTACGCTCCGGGCCGCAAGGACATCGCCCGAAAGACAAGCCCCTATATCGTGGAGTGGGACAAGTTGTCGCCGGAGGTCCAGCAATACGACCGTGACTTCGTCGCGCTGATTCCGACCTTGCTGGACGGCGACGGCAAGAAAATCTGCCGCCAGGAGCCGCCGACGGACCATTCATAGCAGAGACAACGTACATTCGGCGGTGCTGCATCAATGTCCAAGGCGCGGGACGACCGGGGCCCGCCGCTGGCACCCGTCGCTTGCATGTCACTCAAACAGCCGTTACGCCAGCCCAGCTCCGGGGCCGGTATTACCGTGCCGCCTGCGCGATCGCCGTATATTCGTCGATTGTCGGGCAAGCCGCCTCGACGATGGGACATGCGTCCTCAGGCACGGCAGTCTCGTCAGCCGCCGAGCCAAAGATTCCCCCCCCACACAGCGGACATAGCGTGAGCCTCGGCGGGCACCAGGTCTTCCCGCCCGGACACTCCGTCTCTACGATCGGGCATTGTGTCTGGACGGCCGGGCACTCCGTCTGGACCTGCTGGCACTTTGTCGCTGTCGGCGGGCACTGCGTCAGCGACTCGGGGCACTTGGTTTTCGCCTCAGGGCACTTGGTCGGCGACTCCGGGCATTTGGTCAGCGACTCCGGGCACTTCGTCGGCGAGGTTGGAGGACACTTGGAGTCCACCGGGGGACAGTACGTCTGCACGGGCGGACACTCCGTCTGGACCTGGCGGCACTTTGTCGCCGTCGGCGGACACTTGGTCAGTGACTCGGGGCACTTCGTCTCCGCCGGCGGGCACTTCGTCGGCTCGACCGGGCAGCTCGTCTCCGGCGTCGGACATTGGGTCAATATGACCGGGCAAGCCGTCGCTGTCACCGGGCATTCCGTCTCCCGCCATCCACATTGAGTGTCCACGGGCGGGCACTGTGTCGGCACGACCGGGCAACTGGTCTGTGGCGTGGGGCACTGGGTCAGCACGATCGGGCAGGCCGTCGGAGTCACCGGACACTCCGTCTCCCGCCATCCGCATTGGGTGTCCACGGGCGGGCACTGCGTTTCCACCGCGGGACACTGGGTCGCCACCGGGCACTTCGTGGAGCTGCACTGGGTCACCGCTGGCGGGCACCTCGTCGAGGAGGGCGGACACACCGTAAACGCCACCGGGCATTTCGTTTCCGCCGGTGGGCACTTCGTATCCGTCACCGGGCACTGCGTCTCTGTTATTGGGCATTTCGTCGCCGTCGCCGGGCACTCTGTCTCGATGATGCGGCACTTGGTCGCTACCGGCGGGCAGGTGGTGAGGGCGCCGGGCATGATCGTGGGCGGCGTGGTTTCCGTCGAGAACATCAGGCAGAAGGCCAGATCGATGGAATTACGCTCGGAGTCGAAGTACGGATGCTCGTGCGGATAACGCAACTCGTTCCAGGTTGCCGGTGAGACGGGAGCGACGTTCGATACGGCATCGTCCATAAAGTGCTCCGGCCACTGCCGCGTTTTCCAGCCGAACTCGCCGTCGGCGGTTTCCACTTGAACAGCCAGCCAGTAGATCAGCGGCTTCGCGGCCGTGCCCTCCTGCTTGAAGGCGTCCGCAGACTCCACCTTCATATCGATCTGCCAGACCTGCGTGTCGCCGCCCGGCTCGGCCTTGTCGGACAGGGGGTCCCACCACCACTCGCCCTTCTCGCCGACCACGTGATGCAGCGTCTCCTCGAACTGGCCCGGCAGAAATTCCTTTTCCCAGAGGGTTTCCGGCCCTGGCTTTGAGAACAGGTTCTTCTTGTCCGCTCCTTCCAGTCCGGCGGGATCGTCCGGCTGGATCGCGACGTGAATCTTCTTGATCTGGCCCCTGTGGTCGCCCTTCCAGGAGCCCCACAGGCGGATGTGAGTGAGTTGGCCGGGGGTCTTGCATCCGAAGTCGTCTGCGAGCACGCGGGCCTTGCCGTCGCTATTGTCGACCCGGATGTCGATGCCTTGCGGTGTCAGGTCGGGCGACTGACACCACGTCTTGGCATCCGTCGGAGGTGATGCAATCGAGACTTCGTGGTCCTCGACCTCACCGTCGGGCGCCACGCCGACCGGCTCAAGATCGCCTTTGCTGCTGATGCGGAATCGCGCGAACGTCTGACCGACAACCGCGGCGTTGGGGACCGAGAACGGGATCACGTGCGCGCCGTCAGGGAGGAAGCCGTCGAAGATGCTCTCCGCCGGCTGCCATGCCTTATCGCCATTGAAGTCGATCCATGCCTGGACCACGCCGCCTCCGCCATTGACTTCGATTGTGGCGGCGGCCAGTTGCCCTTGAACCAGCGGCGGGATCGAGACGCCGTCTTCGTCGTCGGCAGCAGCCGGCGGGTTGTTATCGTCGCCCAAAGCATGGGCGTCGGGCTGGCCACCCGGCTCAGAATCCGGCATGTCGGTGTCGTCGCCGAGCCACGGACCCACGGGCACGTGCCGCGCCCCGTTGCTGGCCAACGACGTTGGATAGCCGCCTGCGGCCGCTGTCTCGGGGGCGTCGCCCCAATCAAACTTCAGGGCCACTGCCCCAATCATCGGCCGAATCAAATAGTCCTCCGTCTCGCCATATTCGTAGCCCTCTGCCGGACCTGCGCCCTCGAGTCCCGGCAGCAGGACCGGCGTCAGAATAGGCGGAACATGCTGCTCTTCCGCAATCGTGATCCGCACCCAGAGCGGAGCGCCATCATCTGTGATCAGATGCGAGCAGGCAAAAGGCGGGGAGGTAAAGGTGTACTCGCCTGGCGAGGGGAACGACAACACCTGGTTCCGCACGGCCCACTCAGACTCCGCGGCGCCATCCGGGGTCGAGAGCAGGTCATCCCAATCCCCATCCCGGTTCAAGTCCAGCCATATATTCACATAGGCCCGCGTCGGCTGCGGGCTCGTGCACGTCACGTCGTAGTCTACCGTCGTCCTCCCGTCGCCCGCGCTCGGGATGTAGACGACCGGCTGATGCAAACCGTCGTCGGCGCCGTCGCGGTCGGATTCCATGTATGGCAGTATGTAGTCTCCTGCCTGCGGAGACTTCTCCCGCCCGGGGAAGGGCAATCCCGGGAACGTTCGCAGTCCTGAGAAAGCCGCCGGACCGATGTTGTTTACTCCGTCCTCGTCAGGACCGATGTCGGCCTCTGTCTCCAGACTGACTCCCTTGCCCAGGAAGAACCTGTCTCGAGGATGCCGATGCAGAGGTCCGTACGGGGGCGAGCCGGCCTGATAGACCGTCGGGAAACGGCCATTGACGCCCGGGTACGCCAGCAGTATCCCGCCGGCGAGACTGTTGGAGCTATCCGGGGCGTCGCCGAGATCGTACTGCGGTGTGGTCGTGTCATCGCCGGTAATCACGAAGGCCAGGTCGAGCGTCCGGCCTTCGTAGCGGTGGCCCTTGGGGTAGGTCATCGCCGTCCAGCCGAGTTTCGTGCTCACCTGATATACGGCGTCATCATTCCAATGGTATCGCGGCGAGGTCGTCTTCCATCCGAACATGTAGTCTACATTCGCGGACAGGTCGTCCACGACCAGCCAGTAGACCGTCCCCTGTTGCTGGACGAAGGCGTCGCGGTCGATACAGAAATTGTATTGAAAGGCTTGTCTATGATTGGCGGGGGCATACAGCCCCGCGACTGGCTCGTACCAGTCCTCCGGCCCATCGTGGACCTTGCGAGCCGAATATTCGCCGGGCTTGAACGTCCTGGTCCACATGAGACTGCTTGGCCGGCTCCAGCGGTCCGTCGTGGCTGGTATATCAGAGTAGATGCTCAACTGCAAAGTGAGGGATTCGGGCCCATCCTTCGGCAGAGCATCCTCCTGGAACGAGCCCCAGATGTGAATATCGCGGATGGCACCCGTTGCCGTGCATACGAAATCATCGGCCAGCGGCGTTCGCGACAGGCTGATGTCGATGCCCGTGGAGCCGAGGTCGGGCAACTGCGGCCAATGCATTTTGTAGGGCCGGCCGAGCACCCAGTCGCACGTTTTTCCCTGGCCGGCCGTGATCGGCACGCCCGGCTGGTCCTCGTACGCCCATCCATCGAACACGACGCTGTGATTCTCCGCGCCGATCTTCGACTGGCTCAGGATGTGCAGCCACCCGTACTGGCCCATCGCCGTGCGCAGGCCGAGATACCCGCCGCCCTCGCCGAATTCGCCCGAGCTGTCCGGCAGCGTCACGTCGAGGAATACGTCGAAAAACGAGTCCGCCCCAATGGCGCCGCCCATGGGCACGTTGGTGGCCATGCCCCGAAGGCCGAGGATGCCCCCCATGCCCATCATCATGCCTTTGGACACGCCGTCGAAACCGCCCGGCGCGTAAATGGCCAGATGAGACCCCATGGCCATCATGCCTGTTGGGACCGTCCCAGGCATTCCCATCATGCTCATGTCAAGCCACAGGTCCACCCGGAAATCGTCCCAGTCCTCGGCCATCCCGCCCAACTGGATGATCTTGGATGCCATGGGGGACATGGGGCTTAGCGCCAGACGCACGTTCTGGGACCCCGAATACACGATAGCCGCAGACACCAGTGACGGGACTGCCGCTGTCAGTACGGCGGCCAGGAGACCGATTGCGAGCTTCTTCATGACATGGTCCTCCGAGACTGTGACACCCGATTCGGGACTCGGCGCGCGGCCGAGCCGGACTTTCCGTATGCATCGCTTGGACTTATAGGATATGCTTCTTTTCTCCCGCTCGCACAGTGGCTGTTGCATGACTGCGCGGAGAAAGCGAGTTTCATTATCGAGTAATCAGTATGGCGAGCCTCCGCTGCCCCGTCAAGTCAAAAAACGCAGGACGACCCAAATTACCGGATGGCCATATGTCGCGTCATTCCCAACTTTGGGAAAACGCATTCGGTTGGCGAACGAAGCCGGTCAGCACTTCGCCGGGATTCCCGCCTTTGGCTGTCCTTTGATCCGGAGCATGATGCCCATGCTACTTTTCAAACACGCCCTTGGGTTTGGCGGAGGCGACGTAGCGGCGGGCCAGCTCCGAGCATGAGACCCATTCGAGGCTGCTGCCGAAGACTTTCTGAATCCGCTCCGCCAGCATGGCGAGCCCGTCCAGGCCCAGACTGGTGCCTTGCGTGTACAGCGACTGCCAGTGCGTGATGAGGACGACGGGATGGCCCGAGTCGATCAGCTCGCGGATTCGGCCGGTGCGGCCGTCGGCCGAGACCACGCGGTCGATGCCCTGCTTGATGAACGCCAGCCGCTCCTCGCGAGTGGGCAGGTCCATGCTCCAGAAGATATCGTTCGCGTTGGCCGGCACGCTGACGACGATCTGGCCGCGACCCGGGTCCTCGTACTCGATGGAGCACCGCCGCGGCGGACCCCACGAGGTGGCGTGCAGGAAGTACCACGTGAGCTTGCGGCTGAAGACCTTCCACTGCGACTCGCCCAGCGCCTGGGCGTATTTCTTCTCCACATCGATGCCGGAGACCCAGGGCGACGTGATGCCAGTCGCCGGCAGGCCGACGTTCTTGAGGATCGTGAAGGCCAGCGTGAAGTACTCGACGATCTCCTCCAGCGGCGCCCCGGAGATCCAGGCATCTTCGTAGATGTGCTGAAAGCCGCCGCCCTTGAGGTCGTACGCTCGCAGGTGGGTCAGAAATTCCGGCGTGATGTCGAACCGTGGCGCGATCCGTTCCCGCACCAGCTTGAGCCAAGTCTCCAGGTGTTCCGAAGGCACACGCTTGAGCGATTGATCGATCCGCCCCAGGCAGCTCGGCATCGGAATCACCGTGAACTTGCCGCGCAGGTCGAACCGCTCGAATATCTCCCCGACGCGCTGGGTGAACTCGCGCGGCACGAGAAACGGCGTCTCGTACCCCGGCAGCTCGTAGAACAGCGGGTCCACCGGCGACCCATCGTCGATAATCAGCGAGATCGGCGTCTTGCCGGAAACCACCCCCGTCGCCACAGCCGCCCCAGTATTCCCCTGCGTCTGCCCAGCCATGAGCTTCCCCGCACCAGCGGAGAGCATCCCCGCCGCGATCCCCTCGCCCGCCCGCCTCAAAATCGCCCGCCGGGACATGTCCTTGCTCATCGCCGGGCCACCAAAATCGTCCTTCCGAATACTCATATCCTCACCTTTCCACGTCCGATCGTCGGGGAATTGTCGCTCAGTCGGTAATCCGACATTATGGCCGGCATCATAGCCGCGGTTTCGACTCTGGACAAGCGGGCGACAGCATTGGCCACCTGAGATTCAACCACTACAGCGGGAGGCTGTGCGAGGCACTACTTGCGGTCGGGGGATGGGGCGGGCGGCTCGTAGATTCTGGCGATTTCCTGGAGGAGGGGTTCCAGCTTGGCGAAGTATTCGTTTTCCGGCAGCGTCGCTTTCGCATCGCGCAGCGCCATCACCTGGAGCTCAAGCTGGTCGCGCCGGGCTCGCAGCTCCGGCGGCATCGCGGCCTCGGTCGCGCTGTAGAACAGGTGCAGTTGATGGGCGTGGTAGCCGTCGAGCGAGGCGTCGTCGCGGGCTTTCTGGACCGGCCGGATGCCTCGGAACCACTCGGCGGGCGTGCCCAGGGCATCGCCGTTGTCGTCAAGCAGGGCGTGCTCCGTGGCGAGCCGGCCGGCGGCGGCGTAGAATTCCGCCGTCGCATGCGAGGCGGTGAGAAAGGCCTCCAGCAGGGAGGTCTGGCCATCCTTGTCCAGGTCCGCCTTCGGGTCGATGATGGCCTCGGCCATGTATTGGCCAAAGTGTGCATAATTCTGCTCGAAACCGCTCTTGGTCGCCGAGATCACAATCCGGCCGGGCGCGGACAACTCCTTGAGAAATGGCGCGCTCGATGACGCCGTATCGATCACGGCGACGGGTCGGCGGATCGGCTTGAGCCACTCGGCAAGCTCGGCCGCCGAGAGGTCGGGGCCCCGGAGGTTGAACTTGGCCGTCCTGCCATCGAACGTGCCGTGCCCGATCAGGACCAGCCATAACGCAGAGGCGGCGGATGTTGCGTCCGTCCGGGATTGTAGCAAAAGCAGCTCCTGAATCTGCGTGCGATCCGATGCTTCAACGTTTCCCGGCTTCGGCGCCTGCGCCGCCTCACCGCCAGTCACCTGCTGCTCTTCACTCGCCCCGCCGAGGCCGACGGCCACAAACTCCGCGTTGCTCTTGGCGCAGGCCTGCTCCCACAGATGGGCCCACTTGGCGAACTGGGCTGCATACTCCGGCTCGCCGGCGGCGCCGACGACCACGATCACGGTTTGCCGCTGCCCGATGTTCGCTACCACTTCCGATGCCGTGACGGCAGCCACGCCGCACATGAGGCCCATCGGGTGGACTGTGCCCACCGATTCCGCCGAATACAGCGGATTGATGGTGGGCATAACCCACCCTGCGATGTGGATGGCGGCCAATAATGTCGCGATCTTTTTCACGGCAGTCCCCTCCAGCGGCGAATCGCCCATTCCGCGACGAAGCAGGCCAGGACGAACAGAAAGACCGCCGGCAGAACCCCCGGCAGATCCCAGAGTGGTCGGGTCCAGACTTCCATGATCGGCACATCGTGTCGGGGCAGACGCCGGGCGAACTCTTCCAATTCGTCGATTTCCACCACCCGGCCGCCGGTGTCACGAGCGACCTTCTCGAGCAGCGGGCGATTCGCCTTCACGGACTGGAACTCGCGTGCCTCCAGATCGGCAGTCCATCCCGCCTCGGCATCGCCCACCTTGCTCCCGGCCGCCTCGGCGACAGCCACCCTCGCCAGATAGCCGCCGCTGGCTCGAGGGACATAGGCGGCTTCGAACAACCCGATCTCGCCAGGCGCCGGGGCAGCAGTCAACTGGACTCGTCGGCCTCCCGGCTCGGTTCCGGCTGTGTTCGGCTCGTGCACCTCCAGGGCAATGGAGACGTTGTCCGCAGGCTCGAAGCTCTTGTCGCGAACGCGAACCTGGAGCGTCGTCGGTTGGCCTGCCGCGTCGGCCCTATGGACGGCTTGGAGCGATATCCGGCTGGGAACATCCGTCACGAGCCACCGCAGCAATTGCCGCCAGAACTTGTCCATATCCTCGTGCGCCTGAGGTTTCTGCATGCCCCATCGCCACACATCTCCGACGGCCAACATTGCAGTGCGCCCGTTGCCCAGCCGCTGGACGACCAGGGCGGGGGCCTGCTGCGACTTGTCGTCGCCCACGGTGCCGATGACGCGGGCCCCTGGCCTGGCGGACCCGACCTGATTGAACACGCGGAACTCGGGCATCTGGGCGAGCCGCTGTTGCTCCTCGTCCTCCTTGTCGCGCAGGCGGGCCCAGGGCTGCAGCCAGCCCTCGCGGGTGAGCTGCATGCGCACCGAGGCGGCCGCGGAGTCGGGCGCGACGGGATCGAGATAAACCGGCAGCATGCTCGCGATCGGCGTGCGCTGGAAGTTGCCCCGCTGAAACGATTCCTTGCCGCCGAGCATGAGGAAGCCGCCGCCTCGCTCCGCGACGAACCGGCGGAGCAGGTCCATCTGGTCGCGGGAGAAGAATTCGGCCTCCACGTCGTCGAGGATGACCGCGTGGTACTCGAACAGCTCCTGCGCCGTCTTGGGAAATCCGCCGCTCAGCTCCGCCTGGTCCCGCGTGTTCAGGCGCACGAGGACGGGCTGATCGTACCGCTCGGCCTCCTTCTGGTCGTTGGCGTCGTACCCGCGATACAGTGGATTGCTCGTCTCGCCGGCGTGCCCGCGCCAGTCGTATTTCGGCTCGCGCCTGGCGACGCGAAGCAGCGCCACGAGCTGCACCTGCTCATCTTCCTCCACCGCTCTTCGGAGGAACTTGAACTCCCAATTGGGCCGTCCCGACACATAGAGGATGCGGTAGGGGCCCTTGCCGCGATCCACGACGACGCTGCGCTCGTTGTTGGCCAGCGTGGCCTCCGATGAGACCTGGGATTGCACCGGCGATGCATCATTGCTTGTCTCGCTTACGCGCAGGCGATAGAAGAGCACGCCGGTCTTGTCCGGGCGCAGGCGGAAACGCACGGCCTGTCGCTCCTCCCTCTCATCGACGGTCAGCCGCTGACGCTCGACCAGGCTCCCCGCGTCGTTCAGCAGATCGACCTCGACGCTCTGCCCGGCGAATCCGGCGGCGTCCACATCGGCCTGGATTGTCACCGGGGCGTCCTCGAAGGCCGTCTGGCTGACGGCGACGTTCGTCAGCGACAAGTCCCTCGGCGGCCGGCCTGCGCCGATCACGACGGGATACACAGGCGGAAGGCCCGGAGTGCCTTGCGAATTTGAGATTTGAGATTTGAAACTTGAAATTTGAGATTTGAGATTTAAGATTTCCTCGTCCGTGGCGCATCCGTCGGTCATCAGGAGAATTCCGGCTAAGGGCCTGCCCTGAAAGCGTCCTGCGAGTGTTTGCAGAGCGGTGCCCAGAGCCGTGGCTTTTCCGTCGAACGCCAGGTCGGAGAAATCCGTCGTGCGGTGCAGCCGGGAATCGAACAGGTACGGCCGGACCTGGAAGCTCCCGGCCAGCGCGGCGAGCCAGTTTTCCTTGCCGCTCTCCAGGAGGTCGCGGAGGATTTCGCCGCGGCTGCGGTCTGCGCCGGTGTCGCGAATGTTCATGCCGCTGCTGTTGTCGGCCGCGATGACAAACAGGTTCGCGCCGGATTTGGCGCGCCTGCCGCTCCACAGCGGCTCAAGCAGGCATAGCGCCAAGACTGCGATGCCCAGGAGTTTGAGAACGACGAGGCCCCAGGTGCGAGATTTGAAATTTGAGGTTTGAAATCTGGCAGCACGCCCGTACGACCAGAGGATCATCGCGAGGGCCATCAGCAGGAATACGCCGGCCGGCCAGAGCCATGGCGTGGAGGGAATTGCGATAGTTGCGAACAGTGTCATTTGCCCTCTTGTCCCAGGTTCTCGAAGTATGCCCGGACCAGGTCGGCGAAACGGTCCGGCACGGGATCGCGATCGATGGGGGCCAGCTTCTCCTCCGACTGGAGTTGCGCCAGTTTCCTTTCCACCTGCTTGTGCAATTCCGCCAGCGGCTCGGCGACCTGGGAGCGGACGAGGTCCCACTGCGGCTCTTGGCCGTGGCGTTTGAACTCGGCCCGTATGGCGCTGGCGCGGTCCCGGATTCTCGCCGCCTCGTCGCGCATCTGCTGTTCCGTGAGCATCTCCTCGACGTCGCGCAGTCCGTCCGACCACTGGCGGAAGTCCTCGCCGGTGAACGGGTAGGGCGTCCCGGTCTCGTCCCACTGGCCACCGGTGCGATTGCCGCCCCAGCCTGTCGGATTATCCGGCCCGCCGGCGTCGGCGCGGGCCTCGCGGCCGCTCCCTTGCGGTCGCGTGGCGTCACGAGGCGAACCCGACTGTTGCGCTTGCTGTCGGTCGCCGGAGCCCGGCCCGTCCTGCGCCTGATCTCGGGCCTGTTCGTTTCGCCGGTCGTTTCCGGCTCCGCGTTCGGAGCCCGCCCTGTCCAGCGCCTGGCCCGAGGGTTGTTCGCCTTGTCGATCGTTTCCGGTTCCGGACCGGGCGTTGGCCTGCTGCCGATCGCCCGGGGTCGTGGATTCGTTGGCGTCACTCGTTTGGCGGCCGCCGGCGCCGGCCATCTCCTGATTGACCTGCCGGAGCAACTCCTCGATCCGCTCGCGGGCCAGGCGCAGCGAGTCGGCCTCGTCGCCGAGCACGTTGCGGGCCGCCTCCTCGACACCCTTGCGGATCTCTCCGATGCCCTCGCCGGCGCGCCGCTCGATCTCCCTCGCCTGCGGCAGCAGGTCACGCTTGAGCAATTCCCCGGTGGTGTCGAGCGCCTTGTCGAGATTGCCGGTGTCCGCGTCGCGCAAGGTGTCGTAGAGCGATCTCGACAGCAGCGGCTCGGACGCCTCCGCCTGCTCGCTGACGTTCTTCATCTGGTCGGTCAGCTTCTCCAGGTTTTCCTTCTGCCGGCCGATCCGGTCCGCCAGATCGCGGTTCGCATCGTTGCCGGCGAGCGTCTTTTGCCGGGCGTCAATTTGCTCACCGATGTCCTGCGCGATTTCCTTTTCCTGCTGATCGAGCTGCTGGGCCTGGTCCCGCATCTGCCGCATCTCGTCGGAGAACTGACTTGACGTGCGGCGCTGGAACTCGTCCCGCATCTGCTCGAGTTGCCGCTGGGCACGCGAGGCGGAAGTGATCGCCCTGGAAAGCATGCCCTGCTCCATCGCCTCGGTCGATTCGCGAATTCCCGATCGCGAGTCGTCGAGCCGCTGCCTCGCGTCCGCCATCCGCTGGCGATTCTGCGAGCTCTCCATCTGCTGCTGGAGCTCGTCCAAATCGCGAAGCGCCTCGAGTTGCTCGTCGCGCAGGCGGCGGAGCTCGCGAAGCGCCTCCTGCCTCTGCTGCTCGGTTTGCGCCTGTCGCAGCGCTGCTTGCGCCTCCCGGAGCTTGTCGCCCATCTCGTTCTGGCGTCGGGCCAGGTCGCGGAGCCGATTGAGTGTCTGTAGATCTTCCCTTCGTCCGGCCTGCTCTCGCGACTGGGCCAGACGCTGCGTCTCGTATCGATTCTCCCGCTGCGTCAGCTCCAATTGCTGCAACTGCTGCTGGAACCGCTGGGAGTTGGCGTTGCGGGCCCGGCTCGCGTTACGGCCCTGCGTGACTTGGTGCTCGCGGTCCCGCAGCTTGAGCAGTTCCTGGTACGCCGATTGTTCGGCACCCAGCGCGGGCGTCAGCTCTGAGGCGGACGCGGATTCCGACGCCTTGGTCAGATGCTCGACAGCCTTCTCCAT